>Ga0335069_10000034_pt1 | contig 232287 bp, 179 predicted proteins | sample Lox_Sample_11_FD_206714 | JGI IMG/M metagenome (GOLD analysis project Ga0335069, IMG submission 206714) | Soil microbial communities from Loxahatchee National Wildlife Refuge, Florida, United States - Lox_Sample_1.1 | ecosystem: Environmental > Terrestrial > Soil > Wetlands | place: USA... | reverse complement strand
GTATGGAATCGGTACCCCTCCCCACAGTGGGGAAGGGTGTGGGGATACCCTAACCGTTGGGATTTTCATCAAAATACGTTCGAACTTTGTCCAAGAGACACCACCATCTTGAAGTTCGTAGAGAAACATCGTCCGTGCTGCGCACGGCGACGTTCGTTTCAGCCAAGTAATTCCAGGGTGATTTGAACGAAACGGTTAAGGTCTGCGCGTGTAAAAGGCGGGACTGGTTCTCTGCTTCGCAGCGCTACGCGTAGGCTCACGTCACACACACTCCTACACAGAAGATGATTTGAACCGCTTCAGAATCCGCCAGCACTGGCGGTCTGTAAGGGTGACGCCGACCGTCGTTTTGATATACTTGCTAAGGACGTTGGCATTCACCACCTGTGATCTCGCACGAGATTGTCGCACAAACGATCGAAGCTTCTCCATATCTCTAGGACTGAGCCGTGACGGACGACCGGGCCGAGATTCTTCGCTCAGTCCCTTGAGTCCCATCTTTCTGTATTGCGTGACCCAATAAGCGACGGCGCGTGGAGAATCGCCGTAGATTCGCGCGGCTTCGCTCGCCGACAGGCCGCTTGCCACAAGCGCCACGCTGTGGAGGCGATGCACGAGCCGTTCAGCGGCGGTTGCCCCGCGCGCTTTCTTGAGAAGATCCTTCGAGACCGTGAATTGTGCGATTCGTGTCATTTTGTACTCGCAATTATTAACGTCAGTTGCTATACTCTGTCTATGCTCAAATACTTCATATACGCGCGTAAGTCGAGCGAAGATGAAGACCGTCAAATTCTGTCCATCGAAGCCCAGCTTTCCGAATTGAATACTATTTCGCGCGCGAACGTCCTCCTCATTGTCGAGACGTTCACCGAGAGCAAAAGCGCTAAGGAGCCAGGTCGCGCGGTGTGGAACGACATGCTTCGCCGCATTGAGCGCGGCGAGGCCAACGCCATTCTCTCATGGAAACTTGATCGACTCGCCCGCAACTTTGACGACGGCGGCAAGATCATCGGGATGCTTCAGCGTGGAGTGATTCAGGAAATCCGTACTTTTGACCGCACCTACCTGCCCTCTGACAACGTGCTCATGATTGCCGTCGAATTCGGCATGGCGAATCAGTACATCCGCGATCTCTCAGTCAACATCCGCCGTGGCATCCGTGAAAAGGTACGGCGCGGGGTCTTTTCCAGCAGAGCCCCACTCGGTTACGTGAACGATCCCCGAACTCGCACTATCGAACCGCATCCCGAAGCCTTCCCCAAGGTGAAACGCATTTTGGAGCTTTTCGCCACCGGCGAGTATTCACTGACCGCCATTCAGCGAGAAGCCGCCAGCTTAGGACTCATGGGGCGACAGAACGGAAAGCCCCTCAGACTTTCTTCCATCGGCCACCTGCTCCGATGCCCCTTCTACTACGGCGTCTTCCTCTACAAAGGCGAATTGCATCATGGCGTCCATGTACCGATGATTACGAAGAAGACCTTCGATGACATTCAGCAAGCGCTTGTTACAGTGGCGAAGCCCCGCCAGCACAAGGGCGAAAAGGGTTTCACATTCCTCAATTTCGCTACTTGTGGTTCCTGTGGACATTGTATCACCGGCGAACGGCATATCAAAAAAAGTGGTCTTCGCTTCGAGTACTACCGATGCACCCACAAGAACAAGAAGGTGCACTGCGAAGACCGTAGCTTCGTACGCACTGATAGGTTCGCCGAGGAAGTGAAACGGAACACGCAGTTGGTTGCCCTGCCCCAGGAATGGAAGGAACGGTTTCTCGCCAGAGTCGAGACATGGGAGACGGAGGTGTCGGCCACAACCACGGAACGGATCGACCGTCTCAAAGCCGAACTCGTGGCGGTCAAATCCAAAATCGACCGCGTCAACAACAGCTTTGCAGACGGCTCGCTCGACATTCAAGAATTCAAGGAACTCAAGAACCCGCTCGTGCCGAGGAAGGTCGAATTGGAGCAGCAAATCATCGCGCTTGAAAAGAGCCGAGCCAATCGGCTCGAACCCTTGCGCAATTGGATTTTGGAGGCAAATCGGGTCGAAAACACACTGGCTGACCAAAACTGGTTGGAGATGAAGGCCCTTCTCACAAAGGTCGGCTCGAACCGCCTTTTACACGCGCAGACCTTAACCGTTTCGTTCAAATCACCCTGGAATTACTTGGCTGAAACGAACGTCGCCGTGCGCAGCACGGACGATGTTTCTCTACGAACTTCAAGATGGTGGAGGCGGTGGGAGTTGAAACCACAGCGGATGTGATTTTATTCGTATTTACGCGGCTTTCTGCAATCGTCAAACGCACAAAACCGCACCCAAACGCCTCCGAACTGCTACAAACTGCTACAACTTGGACCCGATGCCGCCCGTGCCAGACATAACATTTGTGAAGCCCTGCGCTCTCATTGTGTTCAGCCCACTTCCGCGACACCTTCGGTGACTCCATCGCACTCGTTCGTCCGTTGTCATTCTAAACTTTCGACTGGATTGGGGACAGGAGCAACGAGCCCGTCTGGCATGGCAGCTAATACTCCTCGGGGAACACATCTTTCAGTTTGATCTTCAGCCTGCCCAAGATCGTCTCCAACTTGTTCAGTGTAATGTGGTGCTCGCCCCGCTCAATTCGGTGAAGGGTGGTGTGTGAAACGCCCACCTTTCTCGCGAAGGCTGCATACGAGAGGCTTCCTCGCGCCTTCCGCAGATAGCGGCCAAATTGGCGATCGAGATTTCGTTGCACCCGTGCACTTTGGCAAAATGTTCATCACGTATGCGTGATGACTTTTCCTTTACATGGATTCTCACGTCTGATTTCAATTCTCCGCCTCTTTTACCAGGTCCTGCTCACAATGAATTCTAAATGCAGCCGACGTAAGTGCCGCCATTGCGGCAAGTGTTTCAGTCCGGATCACCGCAACCGTCGCCATCAGCATTACTGTACGAAGCCCGAATGCCGTCGGACGAGCAAATCCGTCAGCCAGCGCCGTTGGTTGCGACAAGCCCCAAACCGGGATTACTTCTGCGGACCTGACCAGACCCGGCGTGTGCAGCAGTGGCGTAAATGCCATCCCGGTTACTGGAAGAAGAAGTTTCCCGCCTCCCAAGGCGGTCAAACCGCTGCGTCACAAACAACAAATGTCGTGAAGACTTCTTGTAACGCGCCAAGCTGTCTTCGGGCTGCGTTACAAGATTTCTGCCTGATGCAAGACCCAGTGTTTGTGGGGCTTCTGTCTATGGTTACCGGCAGTACGCTACAAGAGGACATCGTCAGCACTATCGGCGAACTGCTACTTCGAGGGCGAACAATTCTGGGGCTGGCGCCTCCAGATCAATGTGATTTGAAGCGATGTCCTGATTATGATTATCGAACATTCTCCTCTACAGGGGCGACTGCGGCGAATCCCCGGCAGCCGTAGTGAGGTTGCCCGCAGGATGATGGTGCTGCGCTCCCGATTGGCCTAATTCTCTATGACAAGAAGCGACACAGAACCTCCACCGATTTTCGCGGCTGCTTACGTCAGGATGTCCACAGAGCACCAGCAATACTCCACCAGTAACCAGATGGATGTGATCCGGGATTACGCCAAACGCCGTGGAATGCAGATCGTCAAAGAGTATTCGGATGAAGGTAAGAGTGGGCTGAACATCCAGGGGCGCGACTCACTGGCGCAAATGATTCAGGATGTTCAGAGCGCACAAATGAACTTCTCCTGCATCCTCGTTTACGATGTCAGCCGCTGGGGGCGATTCCAGGATGCCGATGAGAGCGCCTACTACGAATACATCTGTCGCCGGGCCGGAGTCGCAGTTCATTATTGCGCCGAGCAATTTGAAAATGACGGCAGCCCTGTTTCCACGATTGTCAAGGGTGTCAAGCGCGCCATGGCCGGCGAATACAGTCGCGAGCTTTCCTCAAAGGTGTTCCAAGGGGCCTGCCGCCTCATTCAATTGGGCTACAAACAGGGTGGCACGGCCGGATTCGGCCTGCGACGAATGTTGATTGATCAAAATGGCCAGCACAAGGGCGTGCTCAAAATGGGAGAGCAGAAGAGCCTTCAAACGGATCGGGTGATTCTGATTCCCGGGCCGGATGAAGAGGTCAACGTAGTTCGGCGGATTTATCAGGCATTCATTAGTGAGGGGAAAAGCGAATCGGAGATCGCCAATTCATTGAATACCCAAGGATTGGTCACAGACTTTGGGCGCGCGTGGACCCGAGGCACTGTGCATCAGGTGCTCACCAACGAGAAATACATTGGTAACAACGTTTATCATCGCACCTCATTCAAGCTGAAGCTCAAGCATGTGGTTAACCCGCAGGAAAAGTGGATTCGAGCGGATAGCATTTTTGAGGGTATCATTGAGCCAAGCCTATTCCACACAGCACAGGGCATAATTCTGGCTCGTAGTCGGAAGCTGTCCGATGATCAGATGTTAGAGAAATTGCGTGGGGTGTTGAACAAGCACGGACGCATTTGCGGCATGCTGATCGACGAAGCGGAAGACCTCCCCTCAAGCGCGGCATTCAGACACCGTTTCGGCAGTTTGGTATCCGCTTACCGGCTGATCGGCTACGATCCGGGTATTGACTATAGCTTCATTGAAATCAATCGGAGGTTGCGTAAGCAGCACCCGGAAATAGTGGCGTCGGTGATTCGGCGAATTGAAGACCTAGGCGCATTCGCCTCTTGGGATGAGGAAGCACAGTTACTTCACATGAACAACGAACTGCGTGTCTCCATCGTTCTGTGCCGCCACTGGACCACAACCGCCGGTTCATCACGGTGGGTCATCAGATTGGACGAGGGGCTAAGGCCGGATATTACAATTGCGGTTCGGATGGCTGCCACCAACGAAGACATCCGCGATTACTACTTACTGCCAGCCATCGACATGACATGGGAAAACCTGCGCATCGCCGAAGTAAACGGAGTTTTTTTGGATGCCTACCGGTTTGAGACGTTGGACTATTTCTTGGGTATGGCGGAACGCATCAAATTCCAGGAGGCCGCGTGAAAGATGAAGTCAAGATGATCCCGATTGAGCGGATTCGTATCCTGAATCCGAGACATCGCGACCGCAAGAAATTCGAAGTAATTGTCCAAAGCATCAAGAACCTCGGACTAAAAAAGCCGATTCAAGTTAGCCTTCGCTCGGCGCAGGAGGCGGAAGAACCGGGATACGATCTGGTTTGCGGCCAGGGCCGAATTGAAGCATTCGTTGCGCTTGGACACAAAGAGATCCCGGCAGTGGTTGTCGAGGTTTCAAAAGAGGATCGTCTGCTCCGCAGCCTGGTTGAGAACATGGCACGACGTTTCCCTGCCCCCCTGGCTTTGATTCGTGAGATTGAGCGACTTAAATCCCAAGGCTACACCAATGTTGAAATAGGGAAGAAGCTGGATATTGCCGACACAACAATCGGAGGCTTCATCGCATTGAAGAATGACGGAGAGGAACGCCTGTTGGACGCGGCCACCAGCGGAAGGATACCTCTCGGCGTTGCCATGGATATCGCCAAGGCGAACAACGTGGAAACGCAACGTGAATTGCTCAAGGCGTATGAAACCAAGCAGCTCAACCAAGTATCCATCCGCACGGTGAAGCGGCTCATTGACCAGCGACGGTTCATTGGCAGGCAACGTGACACCAATATTCGTGCGGCAAGAAAAAGGCCGACCAGTGCCGAAAGTTTGGTAAACGCCTACAGGCGCGAGAGCCAGCGACAGAAGCTGCTCATAAAAAAGGCCAGGATTTGCGATGCGAAGTTGGTGTTTATCGTGACAGCATTCGCCAAGCTTCTGGCCGACGAGAATTTTGTGAATCTGTTGCGGGCTGAATCCCTTTCCACGATGCCGAAGTACATGTGGAATAAGCTCGGTGCAAAACACAAGAAGGCTGCATGACTGATCTAAAAATCGGATTCGAAATGCGGAAGATTCGGCTTTCGCTCGCCGTTATTCTTCCAGTGCGTCAGATTAAGGACCCGCAGAAGAACATTCGTCGATACAGGACGATCCGGGCATCGATTCAGGAGGTCGGGCTGATTGAACCGCTCATTGTGCATCCACAGAAGGACGGAGCAGGAACGTATCTGCTTCTGGATGGCCACCTCCGGTATTTTGCCCTGAAGGAACTCGGCGACTCTGAGGCAGACTGCATTGTCGCCAATGATGATGAGAGCTTCACCTACAATGCGCGCATCAGCCGGTTGGCTCCCATCCAGGAACACAAAATGATCGTGAAGGCGGTTCAGAACGGGGTGCGGCCAGAACGAATCGCGGCGGCTCTCAGTATCCCTGTCAGAGACGTGCGGGCGTCCATGTCACTTCTGGATGGTATTCACGAGGAAGCCGCAGATCTTCTGAAAGACAAAGTTATCTCCCCAAAGGCCATCCGTCTATTGAAGAAGGTCACCGGCGTGCGCCAAATCGAGATCGCAGAACTAATGGTGAGCGCCAATAATTTTACCGCCGGTTACGCGGAAGCCTTGACTCTGGGAACTCCCAAGGATCAACTGGCAAATCCCAGTGAGCCGAAGCGAAAGGAAGGATTGTCACCCGAAGAAATTGGCAGAATGGAGCAGGAGATGGAAGCACTTGAACACGACCTCAAAGCCGTTGAGCAATCTTACGGGGAGAACATGCTGAACCTGACCCTGGCTCGCGGCTATGTTAAGAAGCTTGTCGATAACGCCAAAGTGGTCAGGTACTTGAACACCAATTATCCCGATATTTTCTCTGAGTTCGAATCGATTGCTACCGCTGAGACGTTGTAACATGAATCAGTCATCTGCTTGATCAATCATGCACGCTCGCGGATATAGTCGAGACAATCTGCCGTGGTATCGACCCCTCGCTTTCACTGAGTAATTGGAGCACATCCGCCTCTCGAAATCTTATGCAGCTGTCAACGCGCACAGCGGCCAGTCGCCCTGACGCGACCAGGGTTTCAAGTTTTCGTTCGCTGATGGCCAGCCGCATTGCCACGTCAGCCTTGGTCAACAACTGAGGAACGAGATTAGCCGGTTCTGCGGTTTCAATCTCAAGAACGATGCTCCCTGCTCCGTGACGAACTCGGAAGGATTTGCAAGTCAGCGTGATCATGGCCTGACCTCACGAGCCTGCGCCAGCGACTATCCGACTTAAGAACTCAATCTGCTCTGTCGCGTGCATATCAGAGGAATGCCTATCACAAAGCGGCAGAGGGTGAGTGTATTCGATACACGAGAAGAGTCAGCACACTCCCTGGTCACAACGCGCCAGCCGAGGCGAGCTCAGACTCGGACGGTGGACCGTCTCCGGTGGCGGGCGTGTTCGGCGGGTGATTGGCGTTCGGTTGCCTTTTCCTGAACCTCGTCGTCCGTCGTCGCGTCGGCTTGGCTTGGCGCTTGGTTCTTGGTGAGGTCGAGCTTCTCCTCGATTTCGCTCTGACGGCGACACAACTGCTCGTATCGCTTCTCGTGCTCAAACAGCGCGCCGACTTTGCCTTCGAGTTCTTTGGCCCGTTTATGGGCGTCGCCAATGTCGGTCTCCAGCTTGGTCGCGCGTTCCTCAAACCCCTGCACGGTCACTTCGAGTGAACGGATCGTGCCCTGCGCGGTGTCGGTCACGCGTGCGCTGTAGTGGTTTTTGCCGCGAACGATAATCTCGACGTTGTTGTTCATGCTGGGACGGAGAGCAATGTTGAACCCGGCGAAACTGCCGATGGCAATGTCCTCGCCCACTTGATTCTTGAGCTTTTCCGCCCGCCGGAGAATCAACTCGCCGGCGACTCCACGGTTGTCGAGCAACTGCTTGTCGAGTTCGATACGGAATTTGTCGCCCGTCATGTCCTGCCGTGTGGTGATGTCCTGACGCAGATTCGCCAGCCGTTCGGTGAACACCTCGGCTTCCTCGTGTGATCGGCGCATGTTCGTCCGAATCCGGTACTGCTCCTCGGCGTGCGCGGAGCGCAGCCGGGTCAGTCGCATCAACTCGGCGTCCACCTGTGCCTTCTCGATGACGAGCGGATTACCGGACGCGATGGCCTTCACCTCGGCATACGTCAACGCGGCGGAGTCGAGGTCTTCGAGACGGCGGATCGTCATATCGCCGCTCATCACCTGCGCGATGAACTTCGCTTTCGTCTCCAACGTCTGCCACATGTAGGCGTCAAACGAGCCTTCGGAGACGTACCGGTAGATTTGCACGACGGCGTTGTTGTTCCCCTGCCGGAGTATCCGTCCCTCGCGTTGTTCTACGTCGGCAGGCCGCCACGGGGCGTCAAGATGGTGCAAGGCAATCAGGCGCTCCTGAACATTTGTGCCGGACCCCATCTTCTGCGTGCTGCCAAACAAAACGCGAACTCGTCCCGCACGCACGTCCCGAAACAGAGCCAGTTTTGACGCATCCGAGTCGTAGTCCTGGATAAACGCTATCTCTGCGACCGGCACGCCAAGCCGCTGCAACTTCTCAGCCATGTCCAGGTACACGGAGAAGCTACGGTCCTTCGGCGTGGAGAGATCGCAGAAAACCATCTGCGCTGACCGGTTGGGCTTTGTCACGTCCCAGATGCGGTAGATGTTCTCGACCGCTTGGTTGACCTTGCCGTCCGGTTCGTCACGTGCAGCCGGTTTCATCAAGCGGAGATCGAGTGCGGCTTTGCGCCCCTCCGACGTGATCTTGAGCATGTTGTCTTCGCGTGGGTCAACGCGATTGGTTTTCAACCGTTCCGCGCGCTTCGCCAGTTCCTGGACAAAGGCTTTCAGCTCGGGTGTTGCCGGCGCGTGGCGGATGCTCGGCTTTTCATTCTCCAAGGCCGGACGCGGCAGGTTTAGCATGGCGGCGGTTTGCACGTCGGCGGCCTGACGGAAGATTTGCATGAGTTCAGGCACATTGATGAACCGGGCGAATCGCGTGTTCAGCCGGTAGCCAGCGCCGTCTGGCGACAACTCCATCGCCGTCACCGGCTCGCCGAACGTGGCCGCCCAGGAATCGAAATGATGCAGGTTGTGTTTCTTCAGGTCGTCGGGCTGGAGATACCGCTGCATGGTGAACATTTCGGCCATACTGTTGGCAATCGGTGTGCCGGTCGCAAACACCACCCCACCTCCGCCGTTTGTGGACTGGACATGGCGCACCTTCAGAAACATATCGAACGCGCGTTCGCTTGCGGTTTGTGGCAATCCGGCGATGCGGGTCATTTTGGTGACGTAAAACAAATTCTTGAAGAAGTGCGCCTCGTCCACGAACAGCCGGTCCACACCGAGTTCCTCGAACGTGAGCGTATTGTCCTTCTTGTGCTCGGCAGCGAGCGACTGCAGACGCGCTTCGAGCCGTTTCTTGGCTCGCTCCAGTTCCTTCACGAGCCGGCGGTTGCTGCTGTCGGCGTGCTGCAGCCGGATGATTTCCAGTTCGTGCAGTTGCTCCTCGAAGAACCGCTTCTGCGTTTCCTGGCTGAGTGGAATGCGCTCGAACCCAGAGTGGGTCACGATCACGGCGTCCCAGTTGCCGGTTGCGATTCGCCCGAACAGCCTCCGCCGGTTCTGCGACTCGAAATCCTCCTTGCCGGCCACGAGGATGTTCGCGCCCGGATACAACGTCAGCAGTTCCGACGAGAACTGGCCGAGCATGTGATTTGGGACAACGAACATTGGCTTGCGGGCCAGTCCCAGCCGTTTCAACTCCATCGCCGACGCGACCATCGTGTACGTCTTGCCGGCGCCGACAACGTGGGCAAGCAGCGTGTTCGGCGTTTGCAGGATACGCCAGACACCGGCCTTCTGGTGTTGGTGCAATTGAATCGTATGGCTGGCGCCCGGCAGCGTGAGATGGTCGCCGTTGAACGTGCGCACCCGGCTGTGATTGAATGTGTCGTTGTAAAGCCGGCACAACCTCTCCCGCCGTGAATCATCCTGCCAGACCCATTCATTGAACCGTTCCTTGATGCGTTCCTGCTTCTCGCGCGCAGCCTCGGTGGCTTGGCCATTGATGACCGGTTTCCGCTTTTCGTCGAAATCGTAAACGGTCGGCGTTTTGAGATTGAGGGCATCTTCGATCAGTTCGAGTGCGGTGTACCGGTCTGTGCCCCAATCCGTCGTGTTGGCCGTCGCGGAGCGGGCCTCCCAGCCAGGGTTAACGTGCCAGGTGCCGAGCACGTGGATGTGCCCGATCTCGACTCTGTCCGAAACACCAAGCAATTCCTGAGTGAACAGTTGCACATCCTCTGGCGGCAACCAGGATGCGCCAAGCCGCACGTCAATCTCGGCGGCCGGCAAGTCGGCCGGCTGGACCGACTTCAACGCCTCGACGTTCTCGCGGAAGCGCGGGGCGGTGATCGCGGCTGCATCGGCGATGGCGAGCTTCTCCCGGACATTGCCAGACAGATAATGGTCGTCGGTCTCCCACTGGTTCGTCTGCGGGTTGAGGAAGATGAGTCCCTTCAGGTCGGGTAGGAATTCCTCGACCGGTTCGTTCAGCAATCCACTCATGTGGTCGAGGTCAACCCCGCCACGCTCGTTCAACGTGACGAGCAACGCTTCTTTCGGTGAGCTGACGGCCTCGATGGGCTGCCGATGGTGAATGGTTCGTTCCCGGAAGATGGCGGCTTTGGTCGCAGCTTGTGTTTCGTCGTTGTAGTTCTCCAGTGAGAGCAACAACGGCAAATCGGGATCGCCGTCGAAGGCGCGTTGGTTGGCGCGCCGGTTGATCGGGCCGAAGCGCGACACGAAACGGTCGTAGGCATGGTTGAGTTTCTCGCGCGCCTCGGCGACCTGACCTTCACCGCTGCCGTCAATTTGGGAGCGCAGACAAACCCGAACTGAGTCGCGCACCTCGATAAGTCGGCGAGTCCGCACGCGGGTTTCTGACGGCAGATCGTGGAGTTGCCGAAGAACATTCTCCTCCCGGATGCAGATAATGCCGTCCTGAATGCAATAAGCGTTGGGCTTGACGTAATCCGGTGCCGGAATGGTTTGGTCGAGTGTCGGCCCGGCGACTTGACGGATGTGGACTTGGTAGACGCTTGCCGGTAATCGCTCGACGGTTTGCGCCAACGCCGTGCCCAAATCGCGGTCGTCCGGCTCAAGTGTCGGCTCATTGTCTCGGTACATGCGTCCGGTAAGCCGCATCTGGCCCAGCATCATGTGCGGCCGGGCGACGAAGTATTCATTGATAGTGATGTTGTCGCCCGTGTCGTTGACAAAATCTCCCGTCTCTTTCCAAGCGGGACCGGTCGGCGCTTCGCCCGGTCGAAGTCGGCGCAGCATCACAATGTCCGTGGTGACCTCGGTGCCGGCGTTGCGCTTGAACGCGTCGTTGGGGAGACGAATCGCACCGAGCAATTCCGCGCGGGTGGATAGCACCTCACGCAGACTGGAATCGAATTTGTCCATCGTGCCGCGTGAAGTGATGAGCACGACGAGACCACCGGGCCGCACTTTTTCCAACGCCGCTGCGAAGAAATAATCGTGGATGGGGAACTTGTAGTCGTTCCAGCGCGGATCGTGGACGGTGTAGTCACCGAACGGGACGTTGGAGATCGCGGCATCGTAGAAGCCGTCGGCCAGTTTCGATTGCTCGAACGGTTGGGCGCGAATGTCGGCGTCGGGGTACAGCGCCTTGGCAATTCGGGCGGTCAGCGGGTCAATCTCAATGCCCGTGATGGTCGAGCGGCGTAGAATGTCCTCCGGCATCAAGCCGATGAAGTGGCCGATGCCGCACGCCGGTTCCAGAACCCTTCCTCCTTGAAAACCGAACCGTGTCAACGCCTGATAGATCGCGCCGATGACCACAGGCGACGTGTAATGGGCATTCAGCGTGGTGGACCGGGCAAGCTCGTGCTCGTCCTCGGTCAATTCTTGTTGGAGCGCAGCACGTTCCTTAGCCCATTCACGATTGCCGGGATCGAAAACCCGGGGCATTGCGCCCCAGCCGACGTACCGCACCAGTGCCGCCTTTTCCTCGACAGTTGCGGATCGAGATTCCGCCTCCACACGTCGAAGTGCTTGGATCGCAGCCAGATTCTGCTGGAACTTTTGTTTCGGTCCGCCTTCGCCGAGCCGGTCGGCCTCGGTGATCCGGTAGTTGTTGAGGTTCTTCGGCGGTTCGGGGGCTGCCGGTCTTATTCTTCGGGTGGGAGTAGGATGTACTTGTCCCGCAACATCTCCCACGCCTGATCTTGAGCCTGCTGCGGTGTCGCGCCCTGCTTCATCAACTGCACCCGGAGAGTCGCCATATCGTCCTTCGTCTTGTCCTCCGCCTCCAGCAGCATCTGATGGAGCAGGCCCTTGCGCTCCAAGTCGCGCACCAGCTTGGGAAGATGCTCCCGCCAATGTTTCTCGGCCATCCGGCCGTATTGGGTCAATGGTCTCATGTGTTGGCCTCGGTGATCCGAAAAGGTCAAGTTGCCCGTCTGTTTCTGAGCCGTTGCGTCGGGCGGCCATGACACTTTCCTATTTCTTGCGCCGGCGGGCAAGGCCGGGTTTCTCCCTGCGCCAGCGATGCGGCGTTTCGTGGAACTTCGGTGGATGGACAATCCAGTGCGGCTGTGAAGGGAAGAAGGCTTGCTTTTCAACACGCAGCGCCGCAGCAAACATCTCGATGTGTTTGTCTGTGGCGACACAACGGCCGTTCTCGATGCTGGCCACGATGTCGCGCGTCATGTAACACCCAAATCTGGTAACGATGGCGACGAGATCGCTTTGGGACATGTTCTGACCATAGCGCAAACGCGCCAGAGTCCTTCCAATAACATTGAGATTTTGGGGCACCTGAACCTCCCGGCATCAAAGCCTGCGGTTCACCCAATAGCTGCTCCCAAAGGGGCAGCAACGACATTAAAAGGGTAGTTTTCTTGGTTGGGATCGTTATTTGGTTGCTGACTTGGTCGGTACAGCACCAAAGCCGAAACTTGCGGAAGAAACGCATTATGGAAATTCCCGCCTCCATAACCACGGTATGCATTTTGCCATAAACGCGACAAGCGTTGCGTACGTATCGAAACGCGCATCTCCGTCGAATTAAATTTCGCTACGAATCTGCATTCACGACCACGACGCGTTTTTGTTGTTGTTTCAGCCGCGCCCGCAAAGTAGAAGTGGCTGCACAGCAACCGAGAACGCACATGCGGTGTCACCGATTTGCATATGCATCGCGCCTGCGCAAAGGCGAGCAGCGGCTGCCATTCAAGATTAGAGATGGCGCAGCTTTTGGTGAACTCACTGCTCAGTTGCCGGAACTTAATTACGGATACGGTGAGCTGATTTTCAACCCACCGTTTCGTCGTGGAAAAGACCGACGCCTTGGGAAGGAGTACTTCAGTTTCATCAAACGAGACGACTTGATCGTGTTGACCACGCGACCGCCGATGCATGACAAGGAGCAAGGCGACAAGAAGGGAATGCCGCAGAGTCGCACCCACTTGGAGCGGATGATCTTTAGGGCGTGCCGGAAATATTTCCGAGTGTGTGCACGTTCGCATGTCGTCCTCACGCGGGCTGTTGCCAAACGGAACAAGAAAGCTGATCTGAGTTTTCATCAACACAAGAGCGCCCGATTGAAATCGCACTGCGCTTTGGGCGCACTTCGGGCGACGTACGTGCCGCGAAACACACACACGATGATTGCATTTCTGCTGCGTACAAAATCGATCCCCGAATATGGATGCGGCCTGCTGGTTTCCTTTGGGATGGGTGGATGGGAAACGTTGATTTGGAATCGCATTGTTCGAAAGCAGTTTCCTCAATGGCTCACGAAGCCTGTCTTCGTCATGGCCGAACTGGACATGAGCCAGGTTCCGGCAGAAGCCCGAACGCTGGACTTTGCCGATAGTCTCAAGCCAACCATTCTCTTGGAGCACCATATTCGCTAGACCACACCGGCCCCGGCTTGGCCTGTGTCGTGACAGTGCCAAGCCGGAGCGTGCGCGGCTGGTTTAGGCGGCGACCCCTTCGGCTTGTGTTTGTTGCCGACCCTGCGTGCGTGCGACGGCGCGCCGGGCTTGCCGGGCGATCTGCGCAATCACGCCTTCCTTCTGGTCTTCCGGCAGGTCCTTCACCAGGAGATCGTAGGCGCGTTTGAGTTCGGGGTTGCGGTTGATCTGCTTGAGGACGCCTTCCCGCATGCGCTGCTGGCGATCCAACTCGCGCACCTCGTTCAGCACGACCGTGCGTTCGAGACGGTCGCGGGGCATGGCTTGGATGTAGGCCCAATACTTGGGGTTGTCTTTGATGTACGAGTCGATCTTCGCATCCACTTCCGGGTTGTTCCGGAAGTTCGGCTGATCGGTGGGGGCGGCATTGCCGCTGGCGCCCGTTGGGGCGGATGGTTTGGTTTTGCTCATTTGAGCTCCTTTGCGGTTGGTGGTTGCGCGGCATTTGCCGTGTTCGCCGACACGCGTCGGTAAAGTGTCTTCATGGTTTCGGAGTGGTTGAGTCCTCGGAAACAGGTACCGGCACGTCGTTCGCTGCCGGTGCGGGTGGAATGGTCAACCGCTCAAGCTCTTTCGCAAACTCCGCAACACGTTGCTCAGCGGTGGCGAGACGTGCGTTCATCAACACGCTGTTGCGGGCCACGTTTCTCATCTCGCCGATGACCTGCTGCAACTCGCCGTAGGACTGCGCGAGTCGTGCCGCTTCCTGCATCACACGAGCGGTCGCTTCTCGTTGTCGGTTCATTTCGGCGATCATGACATCGTTCGTGGGCGGTAAGGCGAACGCGGCATCGGGCGGCGGGTTCAGGAGGTTGACCGTGTTCTGCGGTCCCGGATGCAGATTCCATCGGGCGGTTGACTCGATGCGATAAGTCTGGTGCTGTTCCTGCATCGTCTCTGGGTGATTCGGATCAACGGATCGGCCAACCTGGTAGGCGCGCACAACCTCGGCATAGCGCACCGACTCCACCGGCTCGACCGCCGGCGGCGAGTTGGGACGAACAACAAGTTTGGGTTGCGAGGCGCAAGCCGCGACGAGCAGCAGCGGGATGAATGTCAGGTATTTCATGGTTGGTACACTGGGGTTGGGGGTGGTGGCGTTGTCCCCGGCATCGTTACCGGGGCGGCAGATTCACGGAGTGCTGCCGTCTTCGCCTGATCTTCTTCCGCGAAAGGTTTTGCCGAACCGCCGATGGCGGCGTCGGCGCGATCAATCACTTGCAGCACATACAGGTAGAACTGTTTTCCGCTGGGCACGCGGACGTAGAAGCCGTCCTGCTGAATCGCATCGTAGATGCGCTGGGCGTACACAGAGAGAACCTTTTGCGCGCCCTCGAACGGAGCGTTGTTTAACGACGGGCTGCTGACCGGGCCGAAGATGGTCTGTTGCTTTTCGGTCAGCGCTCCCGCCGCGCCGGACAGAAACGTGGCAGCGAAGAGTTTGATCTCGGCCATATCGTCGGACTTGATAATTTGTCCGCGCAATCCGGCGCTGCCATCCGTGATGGACCAGCCTTCCTGGTCGCCGGAGAATTCGCGGTCAAGCGCGATGGCCTTGATGCGGAGTTCCTCGCCCGTCTGCCATACCAGCGTCCAACTGCCGCCGCTGGCGATGCGTTCCCGGTGATGGTCAGTCTGCGCCGTCCCGTGGACCTCGGTGCCGGCTGGAATGACGAGTTTGCCATTGTGGTAAACGTTCTCGGTGATCAGACCGACAATCGGTGTCTGGATTGAGGCCGAGTCCACCGTGATGACCGTCTCGCACGAGATGAGCCGGCCATACGGCGCATAGATGGAACTCAGCGATTTCGCCTCGGGCGCGCCAGCCACGATGTCGGCAAACAGACTGATCGGCGCGAGTGCAGCCGTCGGCGCGTCTTGGGGAGACCGTTGCAGCAGAACTCGTGGGTCTTTGCTTGCCGGCTCAGGACGCGGTTCGGGTTTCGGCGGTGGCGGATAGAATGGCTGCATCGGCCGCTCGACCGACTGCACCACTTGCGGCCTATCGGTCTGCTTCGGAGCAATGGATGCATCCAGTTCACCGGGCTTCCGCGAACGGTCGCGGAACACACTGAACAACAACAGGCCACTGCCGAATACCACGACGAATAGGACCAGCTTGCCGCTCCGGGTCTTGAAGAAATTGATGAAGTCGCGCGGTTTCATGGTTTCTCCTGCTTGCCGGTCGGCGGCTGCACGCGCGTCACGAGCACGTTGAACTCGTTCTTCAACGAAAGCTCATTGCGACCTCCGTCGGGCGTGCCGGTAATGGCGAAATACACCGTGCTTACCGAATGCGATGGCAACACGCCGGGCGCGTCGCTGATGGACTGGTAGTAGAGCCGGTTGCCGACGCGGACTGCGAAGCTCTCCGGCAGGTAACGGACCTCCTTGTCCGATTTGTTGCGCAGCACGAGATGGAACACGAGGGTGTCGTCCGCGTTGAAACGGAACACCTCCTCGATGCGAATGTCGTAGTCGTTGAAGTCGGTGATCTGCGGCTTGTCACCAAACGTCCGGGCCTCGGCGTCAGCGACAACCTCCGGGTGCTGCTTCTTCAGGAGCGAAAACGATTTTGACTTGTCCAGCAACGCGAGCAGCTTCGGCGGCGTCACAGCCGGCGCGGGCAGCGCGCTCTCGGTTGCCGACCGGTCTTCGAGGTTGAGCGCGAGAATCGGCGTGTCGCTCTCGACCAACTCGAATACGTAGGTGCGCTTGTTCCACCGGACGTTTAGGTTTGTCGCGGACCGGCGCACAAGCGCGCGGACCGACAAAAATGACGAGCCTTTCGTGTGGGCGAGTTGGAATTGCCCCGGTGATTTGCCGTCCGCAGTCACGCCGACGGCATCCACCGCTGCGATCGGGCCGGGAAAGCTGATCGTGGTGACCCGGTTCGTGGCCACCGGCAGAGTGACGACGGCGCGTTCGTCGAGCGTGACGCGCTGGATGGATTCGGGTGGTTCAGCCAGCGCAACGGTGGCGGCCAGCAGGATGGCCAAAGTATATGGTCTTGCTTTCATGCGATGAGAACTACCACGGTTGCCTCCAGCAGCACGTGTATGTACTACACAAGAAGCGACGCGATTGGCGTTGGCAGAGGCGGACGAGTGAGAGCGCGCTCAAGTGCCAGTTGGCCACCGAACTCAGCACGGTCTGTGGCCACGCCCTGTGGACTCGCAGGCCGACTACCGGCCCGGGAGCACGATAGGCTTGCCTTTCAGGGCGTGCCAGGTGTACTTCTCGGCGCAAGGAAGGAGTTCACCGATGGCAGTACAAGAAGCACGCCTCACACGGGGCGTGCCTCAATGGATGTGATGAACTCCGCGAACGTTCGTAAACTATCGCTGTAGCTACAGTTACCATGAATGAACCTCTGAGCACGGCAGGAGTCAGGTACGTGTTGTACTCTCACTTCAGTTTTTATGAGGAGGCTGACTTCAAGTCGTTTAACGAGAAGCGCCCAATTCAGGATTCGAGAGGTCTCGCATTGCTCAAGAAGCAACTGCCCGGACTTCGAGAACTCCTGACTTCTCCTGGATACGAGGGGTTACTGGTGCTTTTCTACGCGCGAGGGTTGCAGAAGTTCATGCACGCCGTACAAGAGAGGATGCCTGCGGAAAGGATGACCGAACAATACCCGGAGTTGAAGTTCTCGGCTGCGTTCTCGAACGAGGTTCAGAAACTCTTGGCGGCCGAAGGCCTAGAGGAACGCGTTCGTTTCATCACCCCGCTTGATCTGGGTGTAATTCTCGCACGGGTCAATGTAATCGCTGCAGAAGCCTTTCAACATTTCGTTCTGGGGAAAGATACAGGTATCAGGTACGACACGCCGAAAATTCCTGAAGCCATTTTGCGACTACGGCTACTTGGCAGTGGCGTGCCTGTATTTCGGTTGGACCAAGATGTGATTTTCCGGGAAGACGAGCAGGGCTTCGACGAACTCGCATTGTTCAAGGCTATTGCGTGTTCCGTGCTCGCATACGAGCATCGCCTTCGAGACCCGACAGTCTCGACGTTCGTGTTTTCAGCCTCGTACGACACACGTGCATTGCTGGGCCAGAAGAAGGCTTCGGACGCCTTTGAGGCATGGGGTTGGGCCTTTGCGACGAGGGTACATCCAGCCTTGACTGTGGATCTGCCGGAAATTAAGCGCATTTGCAGACTCCCAGACAAGAAACAAAAGCCAGACGATGTAACCAAGAACGATGCGTGGAAGATCTATGCGGCAACGCACTTGGACGAGAAGCTGGTACGCGCGTATTACGGCTTAGGTGCAACTGGATTGGATGTTGACTCCCAACATGGCCTCATGACCGTAGGGGCACATCCCGCATTTGCTGTGATCTCGGGGGCATTTCTGTGCCTGAGCGAAGGGGCGATCATTGATCTGCCGCCGTTCAGCAATTTCCGAGAGAACGTGATGTGGATTGACGACCATCTCAAGTACAGCCTCCACCGTGAGATGCATCACTTTACAAGTGGAGAGAAACTGAACTTACCGGCTGGATTGGAATATGCGCGTCTCGACAAAGTCATGGTTACAAAGGCACGGCCTGGGGTTGGCGATCTAATCGGCTACACGTTGGCGGTCTACCTCCCAACCCTGCTCTGGGGTGCGATTTTGGACAGATGGATTGTGACGAATTCAATCCTCAAAGTGCGTTTCGATTCACTGAAGCAGCCAGATTTGCAGGCGGCTTGGAGGGATGCGCAAAAGCAGATGGGCACCGGAATACTTCCAGCGGCTATGCTTGAGGCGCTACATGAAGGAAGGTTCACACGGGAAGACGAATTGAGAAAGCAGTTGATGGAAACCGCAGTCGAGCGAGTCGAACAGGTACGTCAACTATGGAGTGGCTTGCGCGACGGGACAAAGCGAACTCTTGCTAGCTACTGGGCGGCCGGCGAGGTCGCTGGGGTACTTCCGGAACAGTGTTTCGATCCCGAGAGACACGATCATCGCTTGTGGCAGGGGATTGCACCGGGTCGCGCTCTCGACAAACCGTTACGCCGAAGCGCTGACTTGGGCGACATCCTGGAGCCGGTTGAAGACTTGGTGACCGACACAGTTGATTACATCAAATGGACTATGGCTTGGCCGCAGTTTGTGCAAATCGTCCGTTCCATCCGTCAAGGCACATTCCGCGGTGACATGAGTTGGCGACCACCTCAGCAGCTGTAGGCGCAGCGGTCACCGCCAGCAGCAGGCTAATTGGTGATTTCATATTTGAAGTCCCCGACAGCGGTTGGGAATCGGCCGTTGGCGGCCAGATTCGGGTTGCGAAACAGGCGGAGGCTCAGTCTGAAGTGGAACGCCTCTGTGAACGCCTTTTCCTGAAAGATGCCGGAACGGATGACCTGCCCGGATACGGTGGCCAGCACTTCGTTTTCGCGGGTGGCAAGGATGTCAATACGGGCGATCTCCGGTTTCTGGTGAAGCTGCTTGGCGCGGAACTCGACGACTTCCCGGGCGCGATGGTCCTGGGCCTTCTGTAACGCGGCCTTGAGAAACATCTGCTTGAGCAGGTCGGGATGATCAAAGTCCTTTGGATTGCGTTCGAGGAACGCAACGGCAGCCAACTCGGCCTGCTGCACGTGCAAGTCTTTCGCTTCCTGAAACTGCAGCAGCGGGCTGATGTAGTAGGTCTGCGACGGATCGATGATGACGACGCGCTCGCGTTGCTTGAATCGCTCGACCAAGTGGTAACGGTCGAACGCGGCGAGCACGGTCACGGCAACAGCGACGAAGAACCAGAACCACGGCAACCGGTCGCGCTGGGCAAACAGTTGAGTGGGGTCGAGCCGTCGCCGCGCGATATGCGGTCTACCGGTAGCGGTGGTGGTCGTTTGACGTAGATCAGGTGTGGTCGTTTCCATGGCGTTCAGTAGTAATGGCCTTTCGTTTTGGCGATGAGTTCGCGGACGGACTTGTCGCCGGTGATGTCGTCACCCGGCCGCCCGCGCGCAGAGCGCGGCGGGAGACCGGACCCGGCAATGATGATGGCACCGGCGCTGCCCTGGCCGGCAGCGGTCGAGAGTGTGCTCAACACAGCCGCCGTGCCGGCAGCACCGGCGGTTACCAGGGGGACACCGGTTGTGGACGCAACGGCAGCAGCACCGGCAGTGGTTGCCGCGGTTTGGAAGAAGCTGCTGAACGCGCCCGAGATCAGCTCGCTGCCGGCCAGTTGACCGTGAGCGATGACCTTCTGAATGACGAGCGGCGCGGCGACGGTGCTGAACATGATCCAGAAAGCAAGCACGACAACACCCACGCTCGCTTGCAGGGTGTACAACGTGGCCGTTGGGTCGATGTACTGGAATGAGGGATCAGTCATGAAATCCAGAATCCCCTGCGTGATGAGCGCGGCGACGGCCCAGCCAAGCGGCCAGAGCAAGACGCCAACGATGTGCAACAGATAACGACTGCCGATGTGCCGCAGGTGCCGGATGGCCATCATGCCGATGAGCACCGGCGAGAGCGCGTAACTGGAGAACAGGATGAACTTCTGGATGACGTACGCCCAGAACAGCAACAATGATGCAAACTGCCCGATGAGCCAGAGAACGGCTGAGATGAGGATCTCGACAGTGAACCCTTGCAGGTTGCCGAGAATGTCCCACCATGAATGACCGGTGCCGGTGTCCCGCTTGATGATGAGCAGTTGGTTGTACTGGTCCTGCACGTGGGCGGGGTCAACGCCTAGGCCGTTGAGGATGGAGTTTTGCAGGAGCGTCTGCACGTCGTTGCCCCATTGCGGCAGCATCACGAGCAAGGCGGTGAGCACGAACAATCGCACGAGGTGCAGCATCAACGTCTTGCCCGTGAAGCCGTGCAGGACGAAAAGGATCGTCCCTACGATGAACAACATGAACGCGACGATGCACAGCAGCGTGTGCAGTTCAGCGCACTTCTGCAGGAATGTCGGGAATATGCCTTCGAAGTCCATAGCCGGGACGATTCAGGTTGGGGTTCAGGTTATTGAGTTGGGAACAGCGTGGGCGCATTCAGCAACCGGAACTTCTGCCCGTACTGCTGCATCGCTTCGGTGAACTCGGCGTGTTGCTGTTCCTTCTGCGCGTCAATCTGGCGTTGTTGGTCGTTGCGGTTGGCCACGTCCTGCACCAGCGTAGACGCCGTCGCTTGGTTGATCTCGTAGTCGGTGTTGTTCAACGCAGCGGACAGCCCGATGAGCACGCCGGTCAGCTTCTGCACCTCGGCGTCGGTGGTCGCGGCCTTGAGCTGCTCGGTCGTGAGAGCGATTTCATCCTTTAATGCCACACGGCGGGCTGCTGCGTCGGTCGAGACGGTCAGGTAGTTGTCGGTGGTCTTCTGAACGGCGGCGACCGGCAGATACGTGGCTTGCTGGCGCGTTACGGTCTGGCCATCCGGCGTTGTGAATGTCGTGCCAATGCTGTGGAACAGGCCATTAGCGTCGTACACCATTGCTTGGCCGGCGTTTACCGCACCTTCCAATGTCGTGAGCGTCTGCCCGAGTTCGGTCTTGGTCAGGTCGTTCACGAGCGGCTGCACGGTGGTCAACAACACTTGTGCCGGGTTGCCGAACAAGTCCTCGTAATGCTTGAACTCGTTCAACTGCGCGGTGAGCGTCTGGATTTGCTGCACTTGGTTGTTGATCATTTGGACGTACTTCGCGATCTGCTGCGCAGTGTCGGCAATCTGCTGTGCGTTCATCGTGGGGTCGAACACGACGTACTGCGCGTGAGCCGACAGCACGGTGGTCAGGACGATTACTGCGACGGCGAGGGACTTCTTCATGGGGTCACCTTTCTTCACTCCTCGATTCGGAGGAGCTTTGTTGTGGGTTGGAACGTTACCCCGTCAATGCGCTGCTCCGGCAGTTGCACGGGGTACAGTCGGACGTTGCCTTCATGGTTGCGCGGCTGCTGCATGGCGACGTAGAGCCAGTACTGCTGCTTGACCGCGTCGCTCTTGCCCTTGTCGTAGCCGGCGGCGTAAGCTTTGTCGGACTGTTTTTTCGCGGCGAAGTGGAGTCCTTCGTTGACGATGACTCCGCCGGCCGCACCGGCGGCGGTGGCAAGTGGATTGCCGTGGGAAAGTTCGTTACCGAGAAACGCGCCGCCGGCGCCGAGGGCGACATCGCCAATCGGACGCGTGGCTGCACAGCCGCACAGCAAGCCGGCCACGAGAGCGGCCAGCGCGATTCGGCACGTATATATAATGGTAGAGTTCTTCATGGGTTCAGGGCGTCCTGGGTTCCGGTTTGGTTTCCTTCTGCGGGTTGGCGTGGAGGATGATGCCCTCCACGATGCTCGGACTCTGGCGCAGCTCGCGGGCGCGGCGGTCGAAGTGTTCGCCGCTTGAACTAGAGCAGTACAACATCTCTGCAGATGCGACGTTGTGGACCGTGCCGCAAAGATTGCGGGTTGAATCAGTGTGCAGGTACGTGAATGGCGAATACTTCTGCCCGACCTGGTGGTCCGGCAACGGGTAGTTCATGATCGCATGCTGAGTCACCTCGGGCAACGCGATGTCCTTGCCCATGTCCTCCAGATCGGCCCGGTCGTTCTGTCGCATGATGAAGAACTGCCGGCTGTTGCCGAAGACAGCAGACCGGATCCGGCTCTGTTTGAACCGGGCATACTGCTGCACGATGGAGATGTTCCAGCAATTGAACTTGCGCAATTGTGCGTAACTCTCCTGCACGATCTCCTGGCCGCCGGGGATGTCGAGGAACCGGGCGACTTCCTCATACACGTTTCGTTTCCGAATCGCGCGCGGCAGCGTCATGATGTGCTTGCGGGCGTGGTTTGTGATGAGGAAGCCCGCTGCGGCTTTCAACTCCTTCGCCGACTCCGGGATGTAGCCCAACTCGAAATGGGCAATCTTGCCAGTCAGTGACAGATTGCTCGTGCCGTCGAACAGACAGCCGTAGTTGCCGTCGCGGCACCACGGCAGGATCAGCGTCGCGATCTCCATGATCTGGTCGCGCTCCGCGCCCATCGGGTCGAGCATCATCAACTCTTGGAGCATGCGATGAGTCGGAAACTCCTCGGGCGTGAAACTGGCGAACGCGAGGTTGCGGACCTCCTTGCTTGTTTTGGGGTCTTTGAGGAACTTCAACGCCGCTGGCTCGTCGAACTGGTGCAGGTAGGCGTCGGCGTCGTCAAGATGGCTCGCCCGCCAATCACGGAAATCCGCGAACGTCTCCAACGTCGTCGCGCCGGGCGGCATCCGTTCGGCGCGGAACTTCTGGAGCGCGAGCGCGTGCCGGGCGATGTCGAGAAGCTGGTCGTGCCGCTTCTTCTGCCAATCTTGGAACGAATCCTCGTAAAGCAAGTTGATGTACTTGGCGATCTGCGCCTGTCGGAGCATCTGTTTGTCTTCCTGCGAGCTCGTACCGATCATGCGCGCCACCAGCGCGGTCGCCGCCGAGAGATGGTCCGGGGTGAGCGGCAGCCGTTTCGTATCGAGGTAGTTGATTGTCAGGTCGCCGTCGGGGTGGATGATGATCGGGCGCGCGCCCTCGTCCACCGTCTGCGTGTAGATGCCGTAGGAAAGCCCTTCCTCGATGATGACGGTGTAGCCAAAATATCCCTCAGTCTGCGTCAGCAGGTCGCAGACGGTCACGGACTTGCCGGCGCCGCTCATCCCGAGCAACACGGCGTGCTGCGGCGTCTTGTTGTCCACCGAGCCGGAGAACGTCTCGATGCCGACCAGGTTGTCGTGCGGGCCATCGTAGATCGCTTCGGCTCCGGCGAGATGACCGGTGAACGTGCTGGTGACCGGCAACATGTCGGCCAAGAACCGGTGCTCGGAGTACAGCTTCCGGTGGTTGTACCGGCCCCACGCCCACCCCGGCCACGTCTGGAAGAACAGATTCTTCGAGGTGCTCGGCAGGTTGCTCTCGAAATACTGCGCGGCGTTCATCGAGTTGATCGCGTTCTTGATGGCCCCGGCCTTGGCGTTGAGGCCGTCTTTCGTTTTGTCCCAGACGCGGATCGTGAATGAGGCGTGGAACGGAATCGTCTGGCCCTGCATCAGCGCGTGGATTTTCTTCTGCTTCTTCTCCATCACGGTGAGCAGGGAGATTTTCTTCTCGCTGGCGTAGTCGCCGGCAACGCGGTCGTGCTCTTTCTCCTCCTTGTGGATTTCCTCAGTGATGGGGAGCGGATCGACGTTCACCGTGATCGTGTAGTCGAGCAGCCGCAGTCCGGTGAGGCGCTGGATGATGCCGGGGTACGTCGTGCGCGGCCACCGGGTCAGGACGATCAACGAATGATAATGGCCGTCCAGGAAGAAGCCGTAATCGCTCTGGCCGTTGCCCTCGCTGTGCCAGCAGTTGTCCTGGATGGACAGTTCGGGCGCAAAACCGTCCGCCGGGTCGTAGCCGAACCGGTCGTTCAGCGACGGATTGAGAAACCGCTTGTAGTGCCGGTAGTGGTCGAGGTTCGTCATCGGCACGACACGCGCGCCGCTTGAGCCGAAGATTTCCACCAAAAGGTGGTGAACGTGCTCGAATTCGGTTTCGAGCTGGTCGAGTAACGTCGCGTAGTAGGCACGCCGGGCGGCGGCGGTCTGAAATGATTTCGGCACGTTTTCCAGCGCTCGGGAGATGTAGAGGATCACCCGTTGCCGACGGAGCTTCCGGTCGGCCATCGCCTGCCAGTACCGCGCGAACCGCTCGTTGCGGGCGCGTTTGGTCCAGACGTTGGAAAACCGCTCTGTCTCCTGTTGGTAGCGGAGGAGTTCACCCTTGTAGTCCGAGTCACAGAAGTACTGGACCTGGAGGCGTTGGGTTTCGTGGAGGGAAGCCAACAGGAGACAGAGTTGATCTTGAAAGCCGTTGAGGTCAGCGGCCGGGCTGTTCGTCAGGTCGGGCGCGTCGAAGATGAAGCCCTTCGACACGTAGCCGCCTTTACGAAGATGGTTGAGGACGATCAGGTCGTGGACAAAGAAACCGTTGGGAGCGCGTTCAGACATAATCAGTGCCGGGTTGATTTGCCGTGGTTTCGGTGGTGGCAGTTCAGGCAGCGGGCGCGAAGCAATGCCTGAGTGTGCTGCAATTCGCTCACGAGTTGATCGACGGTGCGGGCACTGCCCGTGTCGCGAATCGCGACACAGGCTTCGCGAACATGTGCCAACGCACGTTCCATGTGCGCACGGGCGACCGGGTCGATCTGGTTCTGGTAAAGACGACCGCGCAACGTGGTTTCCGCGGTGCGGAGTTGGCCCAGCAACGCCTCATGTTCGCTTTGTACTGCTGCCGATTCGTTGGGATTCATTATTGTTTCTCCGAAAGTGGATGGCGAAGGCTGCCGGTCACCTCGGCGTCCGGACCAAAACCCACGCCCGACAACCAGTGCTCGAAACAGTCGCGGTCGTACCCGGGTGGTTTGCCCTGCCGCAGACCAAAGATGTACGCGACGCACAACCCTAGCGGCACGAGCGCGCTGCCCACGGCAGCCATGAGCGTCGTCTTGAGCATGACGAGGAGGACGAAGAACACCACGATGGCCGCGCCGATGCCGCCCACGAGCCACCAGAAAAGGCTTCCCTCCAAACCCCACGTTCGTCCCTGGGAGTCGGACGCGGCGTTAGTGTCAGTGAAACGCAGGTCAGTGTTCATGGTGTGGTTCGGGGCGGCTGGCGCTGGGGTTAGAAGCTTCCGACTCCCACCGCGCTGTTCGCGTCGAGACCGAAAATCTTGTAGAACGCGAACACGACGGCCGGGGCCGCCGCGATGATCGCGCCGCCGATGATGGACATCTTGCCCTGGTCAACGTCGCCGCGCCGAATCGCAAACCCGCCGTAGATCACCGACGAGATGCCGAGAACAAACCCGAACATCATGATCACCGCAAGGCTGTTACTGATACCGGTCTTCAGGTCGGTGGAATTGAAGCCGGTGCCGCCGCCCGCTTGCGCGAAGGCGGGCAGGCTGTTAAGTGTGAGCAGCGCTGCGACCGCGAGGATGAATCGCACTCGCGCCTGCTTCAGTTCTGTGAGCTTTACTTTCATATCGTTTCCTCTGTCCTTCCTTTCGTTCGCTCAGCGGATCTCCCGCTGAATCTGACGCGAGAATTACACATCCGGAAAAATCGCGGGTGTAGCTACTACACGAAGTACGGGGACAGTCCGTGGTACTGGTCACGGCATGAACCAACCACTGGACACAACGAAGATCACCAATCTCCACGAACTGGACTCGCGATTGCCCCGCGAAATCCGTGGCCAGTCGCATGTTTTGCCGCGCATCCTCTCCGCCCTGCGTCGCGGCGAACTCGGCCTAACAAAACCCGGTCGCCCGCGCGGAAGTTTTCTGCTGCTCGGTCCGACCGGCGTCGGCAAGACGGAAACAGTCGTCGTCGCGACGACGCAACTTTTCAGCGCGGGACGGTTGTTCCGATTCGATATGTCGGAGTTCCAGACGCAGGAAGCACTCGGCCTGTTGCTCGGCGCCCGGCTTGGTGAGATTGGCTACTTGGGAGCAGTGCGAGAGCGCGCGGCGGAAGGTTCACTGCTGTTCGACGAAGCCGAGAAAGCGCACCCGCGCGTGCTCGACATCATGCTCCAACTGCTCGATGCCGCACGCCTTACCGTGGCCACTGGCCAGACGCTCGATTTCAGCGGGTTCTACGTGTGGCTCACGTCGAATATCGGCTCAGCCGAGTTGATGAGCCTCCAACACTCCAACGACGCCACGCTGGAACGGCACGTCCTCACCCGCGCGCAACAGCAGCTGCGCCCGGAAATTTTCGCTCGCGTGAACGAAAAACTCGTGTTCGGTCGCCTCAGCTACGAACACCAGTTGGAGATCGCCGAGAAATTCCTTTCACGCGAGATCGAGTTCCTCTCTGCCCGTGGCCATAAGCTCGAACTAGACAAGGCAGTTCTGCCGTTCCTCGTGCGAAAGGGATTTCACCCAAAACTGGGCGCACGCCCAATGCGTGATGCAGTCGAGAAGCTCGTGGGCGATGCCGCAGCGGAATGTCTGCTCAGCCGGCGAGCCGCCTGCGGCATCCTCGGCGTTGACGAGGCCCGCGATTGCTTGGTCATCCGGTGATTCAACCCGTCGCGGTGTTCGATTGAGCGTTGAGAACGACAGCGGGATGGACGACTTCTCGGGTGCCGGCGTGGAAGCGTAGGGCGTAGACTCTGGCTGCCATTCGGTGTTGACTATCAAGCCCGTCAACCAAGGTAGTCATGGCTTTGGCAAAATCAACCAACGCTGACTGAGGAGCGGCGGGACATGAGGCAACGAGTTTCAGCCACAGGTCTTTCGCTGTCGCGGCAATCGTCTGTAGGTTTTCAATCGCGGCAGTCGAGTTTGGTATCTTGAGCGACACGTCACAGACAGCAGTAATGCCGCCGCTGTGTGGTAGGTGTTCTCGCAGAACTGGAATCATGCCGGTTTCCTGAGCTGCCTTCATCGAGGCGGCGAGATCAGGGTTAATATCAGACTCTCGAAGAGGGAGGCAGATGCGATTTTCTGAAATCAACTCATCGGATGGAGTTTCCATCATCATTTTGTAGGCCATCGGAGCAAAACGAATCCGTTTGTTAACCACAGTCGGCCCATCATCGCCAACGGTGAATAAACAACCCTTTTCGTTAATCGCCTTCACTAAAGCTTTTCCCTGTTCCTCAAGCGTCAATTGTGTCTCCTTTCTGAATCCCGCAAATACTGCACCTGCCGGAATGAGGAAATCTTTCGGATATGGAATCACATCGACGTTACGGTCTTTCTTTGGGATGAAGTTTACGCCCCAGCCGTAGAAATCACCCTGCCGTCTAAGGGCGTTCGCTATGGCTGTGAATTTGGCAGAATCCTTCGTGCAGATAAGGAACTTCACACCCAACATAGAACGGCATAGACTCCAAATCTCTGTGTGATGGAGGTGATACCACACCGGTAAGATGGCCTCGCGCATTTTGGGATAGCGCCCACACCAGCCGTGTAACTCCCGAATCAGAGAAGGAAGATCGCGTTGTGGAGGTTCTTGCAGCCGTTCCTTCCGCTCAAGCTCTGGGCGCGAGGCTTCGAGTGTTTCCAGAACGTCCCTAAAGCCATGCTTCTCGGCTAAAGACTTCGCCAAGTCGAGGTTGTGTTTGGCCTCAGTAAGATTACCCTGCGCCAACCTGAGCATCCCCAAGTCGTGGAAAGCAACGGCACGGGCGTGATAAAGGGGCTTGCCTTCCGTGAACGCAATCACACGTTCAAACGCCTTGGCTGCGTCATCAGGAGATTGTTCCTCTCGCGCAATCGCGGCAAGCATGACGAGACACCGGCTTTGACCGGTCGCATCGCCTAACTCCTCAAACTCGTGCAGCGCCTGCTCAAAACAGGTTCTCGCTTCGTGAATCTGGTCAAGCCAGCCGCAAAGATCGCCTATCTGTTGAGTAAACACTGCACGTTGACCTTTGACTTCACAGTTGGAACGTGCGAACTCCAAGTGCTGGATTGCTTGTTTGAAAAGTCCCTCGCGTGCAGCACGCCCGTCTTTTCCTTTGATCGTTCTGGCCTCGGCGACGAGGCATTCGGCGATCAAGTGATCTTCCCCCGCACTGGTTGAGATGTTTTTCGCGTGGCGGATGAGTTCAAGTGCCTTGTCTGGCTCATCAAGATCGAGGCAAAGGTTGGCCAATTGCAGACAGTACGACACGGCCTCAATTTCTGGCCGTCCCGAAACAGCCAGTTCAAGTGCGCGAGCAATGAAGGTTGCAGCAAGTTTGTGATCTCCATTCGTAAGACAGAACCTAGCGAGGTCTTCAAGGCACCGGCATTGCCAGCGGATATTGCCAATGGATTCAAACGTCGAAAGAGCTTCGAGCAAGACTTTGTGGCCGACTTCCCGGTTGCCGCCGTTGAGCAGCAGCTCCGCGCGAAGTAGAAGGCTACGTCCGAGGTTGTCGAAGCTCTTGACTTCCCGGAAAAGGTCCACTGCCCTGGACACGGAAACGAGGGCGTCAGCCGCCTTGGCTTCACGGCGAAGCAGAAGTGCTTTTGTTGAAAGTACTCCGGCGAGGTTGATCTTGGCGCGCCGCAGGTCATCGCCATTGGCCTCGCGGCACTCGTCACGAAACAGACGGGCCGCTTCGTCGAGAAGGCTATGGGCTTCTTTGAGGTCGCCCAACATTTCTTCCGCGTGGCTCGCTCCGATCAGTGAATATCCCTCGGCGAATCGGTTCTTATGTTTTCGAGCAAGTTCGCGGGCGCTGCGGAAAACGGACTTGGCTTCCTCGAAGTTGCCCAAGAGACTCTGCGCATCACCGAGAAGGCTTAGGATGCTTTGTCTCTGCTCCCAGTGACGTTCTTCAGGTGCTACCCGCAGGCAATCGCGCAAAGCATCCCGCGCTGCCTCGACGTTTGTCTGCTCGAACAGTTCGGCCTCCGCCATTTCAACACGGGCATGAAGAATAGCGGCCTGACATTCATCCGTTTCAGCAGCTTGTCGAGCCGCCGTGAGTTTGTCCTTGGCTTGACCATATCGTCCTTCGGTGACCAAGTCCCTGGCTTCGTCAAAAAGCGCTTTGATGTGGCTTGGGAACTCCGCGGTGATTTTGTCCTGAAGTGGCGTGGCAGAAGGCAAGAGTTGCCGGAGCAGTTCTTCGGCTTGGGCGGCTCTCTGCTCCAGACGGCGAAGCGATTCCGTGTGCTGTTTCTGCGTTTCTGCAATCCCTTCCAACGCTTCTTGGATTTGTGAAAGCTGAGTATCGAGCCATTCGCGGAGATCGCCTAGCTGTCGGTCCAAGGCGGTCGTGAGTTCGCGACGGAGCGATTCGGTCAGCCTGGCTTGATCCCAAGGCTTGGCCTGACCCAATTCGTGCAACTGCTGTTGAATCAGGGCGAGGGTATTGCCGGTAAAGATACCGAATACTGCCGGGTCGTGTTTGATGTGTTCGCGGAAGAATAGACAGTAGATTTGGTACAAGGTGAGCGTGCCTTGTTCTACCCTCCAGCCCTTGAGCACGAAGTCCTCAAAACACTTCGGCCTGTGGTGGTCGCCGGCGTGCTTGGTTGCCCATTGGGCGAACTGTTTGTGAAGTTCAGATGCGAGAGCTGCGTCAACGGTTGCGTCCAGTAAGCCGGTGCTGTCCTCACCGACTTGGAGCACGGCATCGCCAAAAGCGCTGAGGTTTTCCTCGGTCTTGAGCGCGGCGATGAGATTCTGAACCCATGCCATTTCGGGACTGGAACCATCGGTCATGAGGTCAGCGGCAATGAGCCGCCGTCGAAGACGCTGACTCCAGGAATGCGCTCTTAGTTTCGGGTCGAGTTCGCACGCCACCGCGTCTGCCAGCACAATGCCAGCCTTTTCAAATGAGTCTAATGCCGCCCGGCGCAGGTCGTGGTTGCTAGGCAGCTTGCCAGCCTTGAGCGTGTCGCGAACCGAATGAAGAACGTGTTCCGACACTTTGATCGCATTTTCACCAAACAGGTCTTCAAAGACTTTGCCGAGCAATCCTTCATGCGCCACTGTGCGATAAAGAAAAGCGCCCGCGAGCGTCATGGAAACAGGTTCAATCATACGGTTGCCATCACGCGGAGTATGCCAAGCTGCGTCGGAACCGGCAAGCGCAGCGTCCAGCATTGGTGGGCTATACCGCGACTGAATTTTCGCTTGGTCGGCGAGGAGGGTCCTCGTCATCCGTTGAACAAGGAGGACATCCGTTGAATCAGGCCATCGAGAGATAGAGGTATGCTTCGCCGAAGTTCGCGTCCGGTTGGACCACGCCGAGGCGCTTCTTCCACAGTTGGGCGCAAACCTTGCGGATCGCCGTTCGTTTCGCGGCGTCCTTCGGTAGCCGCACGAGCAGACCATCGGCGAACTGGTCACCGGTTGCGTTGTCGTAGATGTCCGGCACGATCACCGCGCGCGCGCCGGCCCGGTAAAGCTCCTCGACGAATTGCAACGCGTCGGTTTCACGCTTGAACCGGCCAAGCGACCGGGCGGTCTTGTCGCCGGCGGCCTTCTGCAACCACGCGCGCGCTTCGCAGCGATTCGGCTTCTCCAACAGACCGGCCACGAAAACCCGGTGCAGGTGCTTTTCTTTCCGGAGACCCTCGGCGAGAACCACGCCGGGCCTGCCTCCGATTTTTGGCAGACCGCCATTCTTGGCGGCTACCGCGCGGTAGGCGTCGGCGGTGACGTTCCGACCGTCGAGGCAGAAGTTCTCCGAAATCAGCGTACCGTCGCGCAGCCAGATGCGGTTGCGCCCGAAGAACCGGCCATCCACGGTAGACACCTCCATCTGGAGTTGGCCGTTGTCGTGCCAGTGCCGTTGGATGCCGGTGCCGTGAACCATTTTGTACCGGCCCAGCAGGTGGCCGGATTCGTTCCATTGCCGGCAAATGCCGTGCGGCAGGTCGTTCTCAAAGGGTTCTTCGGAGGCTAGAATCCCGTTCCGGTGCCACGTGCGGATGACACCCTGCTTGTGTCCATTCCGCAGTGGCACTTCCTGCCGGATCTGTCCGTTCCGGTAAAAGTCTCGATGCACTGTTCTGCTCAAAAACGCTCCTTGTTGTGGCCGGGGGCGGGCGCTCCGAGCGTTGCGCCCCATTAAACACCCGGCGGGTGGCTCATTCAAACCACAATTACGTTACATTCAGACGGGTTTCCTGCAAGCGCAACGACAGATGTGCGCGATGAAATCTTAGAGGCCAAGGTGTTCAGGAGGCGGCGCGGGGGTCAAGGAGGAACGGAAGCCACGACCCGTAGTATCCTTGCATGCCCGCGCCGCCGACGTACAATCGAACCGGTCCTCATCGCGCTGTGTCGGCTCGCCGCCGAATGCCGTATCCGGGAATGGTGTGGGTAATTGTGGTCGCAGATGCGACCGGAAGGGGCTTCGGTCTGCGTGTCGGCGAGCGGAAAGTGGAGCGGAGCCGGAGAGAAGCGTTTAGCAGAACGAAGACGGAGCGTAACGTCGCTGCCGAGCCGCAGACGGAAGCCGGTCGCTCATGTGGTGTATGTTGAGAGTGTCGCTCGTGACGAACGCGCGCGGAGTGCAGCGGAACGGGCGTGGGCGAAGAGGGAAACAGGGGGCGACCAATGGCCCGTTACACAGAACGGAGAGCGCGTTGGTCACGGCGTCCCAGAGTCGGGGGCGCAGGTGCTCAATGACGGATGTGAGAAATGGGGTCGGCGAAGTGGAAAGGCGAGATACGCCGGTGTGGTCAATGGCCAAAGTGGTGCAAACAGCTTCGGTCGGCGGGCGGCGGGAGGAAGTGGAGCGGGAGCGGAGCGGAGCATCTAGCGAAGCGGAGCCAAAGCGCAACGGCACCACCGAGCCACAGACGGAAGCGAAACGCGTGTGCGGTGAACCGAGAAAGTTCCGCTCGTGACGAGCGCGGGTTTTGCGGAGCGGAACAAGCGTGGTCGAGCAGGGCGCAGGGCCGAGACCGGTAGCGCGTGGAGTGCAGCAACGCCCGCGTTGGTCACGGCACATTCCTGTTGAGGCGTCTGAATGCATTCTGCGGGGATTTGCATCCATGTGGCGTATATCCGGATTTTGGCTTGTGCTGGTGTGGCCCGACAAAGATAATGCAATATTTGCGAAGGAAGATGAGAGTATGAAATACAGTGAACTTGCAGAAAAGCTCGGGAAACTTGGGATGCGACACGTCGCACAGAACGAGAGCCTCCACAAGTGGTTTGACCCCACGAGCGGCTCGTCTGTTGTCATCGCAGATGAAGGGGCCAACGAACTTGGTCCAGTGGCCCTGGCACATGTTGAGGAGGCGCTCAACGTCACTGTCAAGGAACTTGAAGGGGTCTAGATCGAAGACACGGAGCGAGTCGCTGCTGGCCGCGCAAGCTGCGCCCAACAACGTACTATCAGCTATGCCAAACGAACAAATGAACGCCTACGACCCCGGCAAGTTGGAAGCCTACTGGCAGAAAAAGTGGGAATCCGACCGCCTGTACGAAACGAATCTTCGGGGGGCAGAAAGACCTTTTTACACGCACGTGATGTTTCCCTATCCGAGCGGGGATAAACTTCACATCGGGCACTGGTATAATTTCGGTCCCGCAGACACGTATGCTCGTTTCAAGTCGATGCAGGGCAATGATGTTTTCTCACCGATGGGGTTTGATGCATTTGGCTTGCCTGCGGAAAACTACGCAATCAAGACTGGGGTTCATCCCTCAAAGAGCATTGCGGAGAATGTGCAGACCATGATTGGCCAGTTGAAGCGAATGGGCTGCATGTACGATTGGACGAAAATCGTCAACACTAGCGACCCTGATTACTACAAGTGGACGCAATTTGTGTTTCTCCAGATGTTCAAACACAATTTGGCATATAAAAAAGAGACTGTAGTGAATTGGGATCCGGTGGATCAGACCGTGGTCGCAAATGAGCAGGTTAAGCCAGATGGAACCGCCGAGCGTTCAGGGGCGAAAGTTGTGAAGAAGCCTCTAGAGCAGTGGTTCTTCAACATTAAGAATTATGCGGAGCGGCTGCTCGGTGGATTGGATGAATTGGATTGGCCGGAAAAAACCAAGGTGATGCAACGGAACTGGATTGGTCGAAGCGAGGGCATCAACTTCGTGATGAAGGTCAAGGATCTTGGCGTTCCGATCGAAGTTTTCGATTCGATTCCCCAGACGTTCTTGGCGCAGACATTTACGGTCATCGCTGCAGATCATCCCCTGGTTGAGAAGCTCATTGCCGGAACGGAGCGCGAACGGGAAGCCCGTGCATTCGTAGAGTTGCTGAAGAAAAAGGCGGAATCGCCGACAGGTGCATTTTCAGGAACGCCTCCCCCGACGGCAAGCAAGCAAGTAGACGGATCGGGACTTCGCGAAGAGATAGCTGCTTTCCTCGAACGGTTGCAGCCGGGCGGTTTGGAAGATAGGCAGGCGGCTGTCGGTAAAGAGATCGAAGATCTTGTCGACCGCCTGAGTGGCACGACCGCGCCCGAGTATGCGGATCTCTACAAGAGCATTCGTGGCATTTGTGAAAGTGCCGGTGTGAGTGCCAAGAAGCACGACATAGATATACGCGTCTTCGCCACGCGGCTGTTGGAGAAGAAAATCTCGGCAGAGGTGGAGGGCGTTTTCACCGGTCGGTACGTGGAGAATCCGTTCGGCACTGGCGACTTCCCTATCTGGATTGCGTCATATGTTATTTCTGAATATGGCACCGGTATTGTGAATTGTAGCGGGCATGATGAACGCGATTTCGCTTTCGCGAAAAAGTACGGCATTCCCTTGAAAGTGGTACTACTTCCTGACGATAAGATTCTCGCAGAGAAAGTGTCGCGGTTCGAGGCGTTCTACCGAGAGCCAGATGGCATCCTGACGAAACCTGACGAAGTTAAGGGTACTCGTTGGGATGCTGCATTGGAGCCGATCGTTGCATATATTGGGGAGCACAAAATCGGCAGGAAAGCAGTCAATTACCGCTTACATGACTGGTGTGTATCTCGACAGCGCTACTGGGGAGCGCCGATACCAATTGTTTACGATCCTCAAGGCATAGCGCATCCAATTCCCGAGGAACATCTCCCTTGGCTGTTGCCGACAGACGTGGACTTCAAGCCAACTGGGGTCGCCCCTCTTGCGCGGTCTCAGGAATTGGCCGAAAGAGTTGAGCGACTCTTCGGGAAAGGATGGACACCCGAAACGGACACGATGGATACATTCGTGTGTAGCAGTTTTTACTCGTATCGCTATCTAGCAGAAGGCGACGCCAAACGGTTCGTAGACCCAGACATTGAGGAGAAGTGGATGCCGGTAGACGTTTATATTGGAGGAGCCGAGCACGCGACGAAGCATCTGCTCTACGCCAGATTTGTGACAATGGCTCTTAAGGATTTCGGTATTGTCTCGCACGCTGAACCGTACGAGAGGCTGGTGCATCAAGGGTTGATCACAAATCGGGGTGCCAAAATGAGTAAGAGTCACGGCAATGCAGTTAGCCCTGACCCGTTCGTAGAGCGATATGGAGCAGATGTGTTTCGCATGTATCTCATGTTCATGGGGCCATTCTGGCAGGGGGGGGACTGGTCCGATACGGGTATCAACGGCATCGACCGGTTTGCAAAACGTACGTATGCGTGCTTCAGCGCAACAGACCGTCTCACTAAGACTCCTGATGACGGGGAGACGAACCGACTGCTTGCAGAAACTATCAAGAAGGTGACTGAGGATTTGGAAAGGCTCCATTTCAACACCGGAATCAGTGCCCTCATGGTTTTATTGAATCACCTCCAAGCGAAGGATAGAATCAGCCTCCGGACAGCGAAAGCATTCGTGCTTATGTTGGCGCCGTTGGCCCCACACCTCGCGGAGGAGTTGTGGAGGAATTGCCTCCAGCAAACGGACAGTGTGTTCAAGAATCGGTGGCCAGAGTACAGTGCCGATTTGCTTCGACACGAACAGGTGGAGGTGCCGGTTCAGGTCAACGGGCGATTACGTGACCGCGTGACCGTGCCGCTCAATTGCGACGAACAATCTCTCAGAGAAATCGTGCTTTCGGCCGAAGGGGTGCGCAGAGCGGTGCCAGCCGGGGCCACCGTTAAGAAGATGATTGTCGTGCCGAATCGAATGGTGAACATCGTTCTCAATGGATAGCTCAATATGTGGCATGTCCCACTCCAAACTGTTGCCGGCTTCACTTGTGAAGGCGGACGTTTGGCCGCAGCGTCCATTGTAGCACCCGTGCAAGCTCGGCTACGGAAGATGGTCGAGTTATGAAGAGATCAGTTGCGACAATCTATCTAGCATTTGTCCGAGAAGACAAACAACATGCCGATTCCGTGGAGAATGTGATCGTTCAGGGACTCGAAAACGAATATGACTGCAACGTGTTGCGATATGATAAGGATCCTCTTTTCGGTGAGAAAGAACAGGCGGTTCGCACTCGGATTCGCGATTCGCACGCGATTATCTTCATCTTTTCGCTGAATTCGGCGCGGCGATCCAAAGAGCATGGTTATGACCACTATTCGCTGGAACTCAACCTCGCCAAGCAAGAGCGTTTGGGCAAGCGAAACAGGAAGTATATATTTGGAGTCCAGGTGGGGGAGTTCAGTCGGAAGGATGTGGAGCCTGATCTCAGTCAGACCATAGACTATTGTCACACCATCGACCAGTTGCCCCAGCTAGTCGAAGCGATTCGGGCAGACCTCCGACAGGCGAGCGAGGTGGAAATCCCTGTACAAGTCATTCCGCCTACGATGCGTGAATACGACCCTCTTGTGGCTAGTATTACGCCACATTTGGAGGAGATCGCAAAAGTTTTGGGAGCAACGCACCTCGGCTTGTACTTCCTTGGGAAACGAGTGTCAAATCTTGTTGAGTTGGCTGAGGCAGGGTACCAGCCGTCCGCCGCCGATCGATATACCAAGATGCAAGAGTACTTGGCTAAGACTTGCTTTCGTGAACGTGGTCTTCGCGACATCGCTGTCTTTGCAGTGGCGGGCCATGGTGCAAGCGTCGGTAAGTCGATGGAGCATTCCTCTCCTTGGCAGCTTCTGACAGCGACTGCCCATACTTTTTCGCAGAGTGATCTGCCAAAACTGAAAAGAGATCTGGTGGACCTGGAGATTCAACGTGGCGATCTCTGGCTGAATGACTCAGGCTGTGTTCGTGGCGAATATCGTCTGCAGGTGATACCCATCAAGTACATAATGGACAAAAAGAATCGCGATATTGCTGCACTCCTCATTTGTTGCTGGAATGCCGGCGCAGATCAAACGCCCCCCGAGAAGAGGGGCATAGTGGGTGGCCTGATCGAAAGCCTTTTACTGCCCTGTCTTCGCGACTTACGCGTCGCGGAATTGAGGTGCGATGTGAAACAGGCGCCTAATAGGCAGGCCATAAACGAGCTAACGCTCGATGCCTGTCTGGCGCTATCTGGTGCTGACTGGGGCTGCATCAAGTCTGGGCGATTACGCTCCGGAACGGATATTGGCGAAGTCACAGCGGAATGCGTGATGCATTGCCCGGTTTATTTCAACGAGGGCTCAAATCAGGAAGCAGACGACCTCTTGGGGAAGATCATTAGGGAGGGAGGTGACCGTTGTGTGCCAATTGGTGGAGCTGCGGACCCCTTATCACCTCACCCAGCTCAAGGCATGTACGTGGCTCTAATCAGAGACGGGTCTGATAGCGGCAAACCGCGACTGGAGCCGCGGATTAGCCTCGACAGCCCAATCGTTGGGGCAGTTGTATTGGAGCACGTTGATGAGCACTTCCTAGTGGCCAGAAAGGCCGAATTCGCAAAGTGGGTCGCAGAATGTGCAAATATCTTTGTTGGAGAAATGTTGACACACGCGCATGACGAATTGCTCACAACGATCGAGTCATCACGCCGTTGTCGCGCTGAAGCTAACGTTGTCTCGCTGCAAGACTTGGTTTTGGAGATGCTCCAACGTGTGTTCCAAGAGGTGCCAATGCCAGGATGGTCTCTCGTGGAGGTCACTCCTATGGGTGATCTTCGCCCCATCCTGAGAGGAAGCAAGGACCACACAGATATCGAATCTCTTGCAGGCGTGCGAGATAACGAGGAGGAACGAAGAGATTCGCCTATCCTTTACGCATGCAATACACGGAATCGAGTCGTTATTTATAATATAAATACGGTGGCGGGCGATATCGCGGTGCGTAGGCGAGACAAGCACACGCTGCGGACGGTGGCGGCTTTTGCGGAGGACTACCGAGAGCAGTACAAACAGACTAGGGGCGCCAACAAACACCCGTTGATTCTCAATCTCGGGAGAAAAGACGTGCTTTTGGACAGAGAACGAAAGGCTAGAGAGCAGGGGATGGCATTGCGGTCCTCGATCAACTTAGCAGTGGTTCCGCTCGTGTTTACGACCGGCATGCCTGTCGGTGCGTTAGTGCTCAGCTCTCCAGCAAACATCTTGAGCGACCACCGGATCGAAGCGCTGGAAACGTTGCTGCCGGATATCGCCAGCCGGATGTATCTCTTTGCGCACGATCCGGAGACATATCGAAGGCTTGTGAGAGGCTAGCTCTCTCGCGCAATGAGATACGTGGGACGGACATTCCAGATGCAACGCGCCAACGAGGATGCGAGCAGACAATTACACGCTGTGGTACACGGCGGGTTTCTGCATCCGAGTACTGGAGCCGTAGCGGATGCGACATTCGCGGATCTCCTTTCGGCTCGTCGCGCTGAACTGTTACGTGTCGTTGACCAAGATACAACGGAGAAGCAGCGATGGATAAAGCGCAGCTATCCGGTACTTGCGGTCGTGGCCCCCGTGCTGAGTACTCATCGTCACAAGATTGAGTTCCCCGGCGACCCAATGTGTCTCTATGCCGCTCTGAGCATAGCAATGCGAGAGGCAGTGGCTGCCCGTGACGCAGGTTTAGTTGAGGGTGCGCCATATAACGATGTAGTGCCACGATGGGGATGTTATCCTTCCGATACGTACCGGCAACAGGCCAGCGATGACGGAATTCGTTCTTTGCCCGCAGAGGCTGATGCGAACACGGATACGGCGGTATTTGACCCGAGGGTATGGAATGCACAGGTAGAGGAGTATTTTCGCTGGCTTCTGGCGCAACAGCAGCCGCGTGTCATCCTGGTAAGCTCGGTTTCACCAGCCCTTGGCTATGCGATACAAATCATGCAAGTGGTGCGGGAAGTTCTTCCCAGTGCGCTGATTGTTTGCGGTGGTCGTCACATGGACGAAACTGTTCAGTGGGACTATGAGTCGGATCAACTGGTGCTGACAGAAAGCAACCTGATTTCCGCTGTTCAGAGCGGGCTCGTGCCTTCTGTGGTCGACTTCACGATAAGCGGCGACGGTTACTACGCCGTTGATTTTTTGATGAAGGCCATATCATTGACGATGAACGTTGAGGACGTAGTCGTCGGGCGTGGTCGGTGCATCCCCGTGGACCACGTTGTAAAGACGATCACACTGATGGCTGCGAGAGGATTGAGGGTACGAGGTAAGGCACTAATATGCGCTGTGAATGGGGAGAGATGTGACGCCTTTCCAATAAATGGAACGCCAGTTAGCCTGGCAGAACTGCCTTCTCCTTATAGGGCATTCCACATTCGGGCGCGCTTTCCAGTGTTCGCCGACCGCAAGACGGGGAAGCCCCGCCGAACTGCGCACATAAATGCTTCGCGAGTGTGTCCCTATCACTGTGAGTTTTGCTCCGAAGGGGCTGCTTGGTCATCTCCAAAGCCAACCTCGGCCGATCATGGCACTGCGTGGGTGATCGAGCGGACCATGGAGGTGATTCACTACGGAGCTGAATCGGTGTTCTTCGATGATTCAATCCTACTCTCTGGGGATGAGCACCGCATGCGAGAATTCGCTGAATACCTGTTAGCGGCTCGGAAGGGAGCGCGCACCAATGCAAATTGTGATTTCTCATGGATTCGTACCTCTGAAGATAGGTACCGATTGGAGGAGTTGGAGTGGGGCGCCCAAGTGACTGTTGGGCTACTGCTGCATTGGCAGAACACTGGAGGTGCAACATCACTTCTCCGCAAGCTGAGGGAGGCTGGCTGTACATATATGTACTTGGGGATTGAGAGTATGTGTTCAGAAATAATGGAACACATTCACAAGGCGAAGGCGACTCCCGGCAAACAAGCTTGGGCTATTAAAGTGAAAGCTGCACTGCAATTGCTAAAAGATGCCGGTATTCGCGCCGGCGCCTCGGTATTGTTCGGGTTGCCAGGTGAAACGAAACAGACGATAGATGAGACACTGGCTGCGATCGAGCAACTGCTTAGTGATGGCCTTCTGTTCCTGGTGAGCCCGAATATTATGACTTATCACCCAGGCACTGAGCTAACACGACTTCACAATAGGGAGAAGGAGCTACAATTGGATAGGCTCCCGCCAGAAGGAATTTCACAGGAGCCATACTGCTATTTTGAAGAGGCATTCCCGGGAATGGTTTCCAAGTATCTGAACGAGGACTTAATTTGGCACATTCATCGTGAAACTCTTGAGAGATGGAAGTCGGGTCGCAACATGAATCCGATGAGCGAAACTCGCGTACCACCAAGAACGGAGATTACTGAAGTCCAGCGCGCTTTGTGACCGTGCATGTGTCAGGGTCAATCTGAATCCAGTGCCTGCCGATTTCTTCAGCGTACTGTACGATATCTGCTGTGCCGCCTAATCCTGCAGCAGGTTTTCCATCCCAGACGGCCAGAATCAGGTCCGCAAGTTCCACAATTCTCTTGCCTGCTTGGAAATAGGACTGTTGATCGGAACCCAGTTTTTGCAGCGTCTGAACTCGCGAAGCGCGCCCAAGTAATTCGTGGTATGCTTCTCGATTGTGCCCCTCTTGGAACTTCGAGGCATATCCCTCAAACGGGACGATGACCTCAATTTCACCGCCGTGCTCCAAAATGATTTCAGCGAAAAGCTGATCCGCACCGATTGCCAAAGAGGTAAGCCCGACTAGGGGAGGACGTACCTTTGAGAGTTCCGATCTAAGCGCGCTTCTCACCCACGACCAGTTTGTCGGTCGCCTAATCTTTTGGTGCCCGGTAATTCCAATCTTCATTTGAGCCGCACTACGCTCTGGCACGGCAGTGTCAAATGCGCCGCTCTTTGGCCAAGAGCCAGTAGAACTTCCCGAGTGGTGTGAGTTCCACAGGATTTGAGTGTATGGCTGCATAGTAAAGGTCGTCGCCGGCGACCGTTCTCAAGAGCCGGGCATTGCGAAGGAATTTGAACTTATCAAAGATGGCCACGTTGGCCGGGTTTGCAGATGGGTGGGTGTGCTCATATGAGGGGTCCATGCGGTGCGGGGTGTCAGGGGTTGTGAAGAGAGTGGGCAGCTCCCTTAGCAACGTGTCTTCCACAGATGGTCTGCAACGGCGAACTGGTGACAACCTGTTGGCGTGGGACTTGTACAATGGTCGTTGATCCCACGCGCCCAACGCTTGTTCCACGTAGGCGTAAATCGAAGCAGCAGAAACATGCCCTCGTACGTCAGCGGCCCCACCATCGAGCGCTCCAAGCACAAGTTGGGTAAATACCCCATGCCCGGCGGCTTCCTTCGCGACCTGTGTAGGGCGGGATGCGGCAAGGATTGTCACGCCTTCTCTTAATTGGGCTTGATTCTCTATACTCTGACCGGTTTGGAGGTTCGGCGGATTTCCTAAAGAGCCGCTGAAGCAACAGTCCAGAATCAAGAGAACCTCCCGAGCCCGAGAGGAGTTCGCTAGCGTCAGTAGGTCGTTCATCGCAAGCCCTGGGTCACCATTTGTTGCCTCCTGAGTGACCAAATAGCCTCCCACTTGGGTTGGTGTGCCGTGACCTGAGAAGTAGAAGAGTATGTCTTCGGTGAAACTCTCGAACAGCTGCCCCCACTGTTCGCGAAGAAAAGCACGGCTAATTACCCGTGGACCGGGACTGGTGAAGGTGCGGCACTCGAAATTCGGGCTGCCATCTTCGTTCCTCTGTAGCAACTTGCTCATCGCAGTTGCATCGGCAACGCATCCGGTCAAACTGGTAACATTGTCGTACTTATCTATGCCAATGAGGAGCGCGCGCTTTGCCATATAAAGATCTCCGGAGAGCCTTCACAGATCATCGACGAATGATGCGACCCCGTACCACGTCCAATCGATGACTTTCTTACCGGTCAGTTCAGGGGGTATCGCACAGCCTTTCTCTTGGGCACTTGTATAGATTCCGATCATTGGAATGTTTTCTTCTTTGGCGCATTGCATTTCCCAACGAGCACCGTCTGCCTTCATCGTGTTCTTGCTCACGAAAGCAATGACACCGTCACATCCCTTGATCTTGGTCCGACAATTCGTTTTCCATTTTTCGTCCCAAGGCTCTTTGACGGACATGTCCATGAACTCAAAAGGCGATTTCTCGTTCTTGGCTTGTCCGACAAGGTAGTCCCGCGCCCATTTATCTTCGACTGCAAAACTAATGAATACACGTTTTTGCATGGTGATCTCCTTGTTTATCTTACCGATTGTAGATGTTTCTAGGCATAACAATCAATCAGCGGTTTCCTGCGCGGTATTCACGTGCTCGCCGAGCTGAATCAGTTGCAGCGGCATTCGGCGGACGCCGATCTCGTTCTCGACAAGGAGCGCGACGAGTTGCTCGCCATTCATTAGGCCGACCGGCGTCGCGTTCGAGCGTTTCGCTTCCTCTTTCGCCCCGTTGCTGAAATCGCTCGTTGTAATCACAAGCCCTTGTTCGTGGGTGCCTAAACTGCCGCGCACCTGCTGAATGACGGGGGATTGTACGTTGTGCTTCCACCGCTTCACTTGTACAGCCAGCCGAATGCTGATTACGCCGCCGACAACGAGGGTGCCGCGCACGTCAATGCCGCCGTCATTTGTCCGGCCGGTGACTTCCACTTCCTCGAATCCGATAGCAGCCAGCAGCCGCCCGATCAAGTCCTCAAAGTCACCGGGCAACATTTCCTTGACGGTCTTCAGTAGTTCCTTCCGGGCTTTCTTGTTGGCCTCCTCAACTTGAAATGCCAACCCCTTGGCCTGCCACTTCGCCAACGAAATCATGCCCTTGCCCAAGATCATGAATCGTTGCTGCTCGCCGCGTCTCTGGCGCCGCTTACACTCCGTAAGGACTTGGGCATACATGGTCGCTTCGGGCGTCTTGCCAGCAGTGTCGAGCATCCGGTGCTCAAGGGCGTGGCGCGTAATGTCCCGGTAGTGCATTGGTTTTCCGCCGGCGGCGTCGAGAATCCGCTCTGCCGCTTCCGTGAAGGACAGCGGCTTGGTCGTTGCCGGGCCGCGCATGTAGAGGACGGGTTCCTCGGTGCGAACGATGTCCGAGACCCGCGGTGTGGGGTCGGTGCGCTCTGTGTTTACGGCGAATACGCCGTGACCGGCGCGGCGAAATACGGAAGCCGTGCCCTTCTTCTTCACGGCAACCGAAAGTTGAGCGTTGATTGTGGCTTCCGGAGTCTTGCCGTCTGTCGACCACAGCCCGGCGGACAGAATCCGCTTCGTAATGTCCCGGTAGTGGAGCGGTGTCCCCGCGTCCTGGAGAACTTTCAGTGCGGCTTCTAGGGCTGTCATATCTCTGATCACTCCACCAATGCTTTGAGAAAAGCGTCCTTTGGGTCAGCGTAAAAATCGATGCTCACCTTTGTCGCCAGCGCGTCGGGCAGTTCAAACAGTTGCCGCCGTGAGGAGATCGGCATCAGCAGTGTGGTCGCGCCCTTTTCGACGGCCAACTCCGCAACGGACACGGGGTTCGGAATCATCTCCACCGAGCCGCCCAGGTTGACCGCGCCGACAATGATAAGCCCGCCTTTTACGCTGCGCTCAATCAGTCCCCCGCACAAGGCCACTACCACGCCCAGTCCCAGACCGTGCCCGGATGTGTCCGTATCCATCGCGCGTAGCTGCACCGAGAACTCGTGTGCACGAGGATCTCGATCCCCAACCAGTTCTTTGGCGCGGGTGTAGAGGTTTTGCTCACCATAACGAACGCTTTCTCGGAAAGCGGGCGGCACTGGCGCGTTGAGTATCTTTACACCGTTACCCGGCCCAACTGTCACTTCCAAGCGATACAGGGCCGGCGCGGCACCCTGTCCTCCGGGGCTGATCGTCCACACTTGGCCGGGGGGCAAGGGATCGCTTTCAATCCGTTCCTCGCTGTGCAGTTCGGGAGTCGAGACGAACTGCTCCACGCCCTCCACACCGAGATGGTAGCTGAAATGCGTGTTTCGAAATTCGGTCCGCAGCACGCGCTTTTGCTGTTCCTTCACGCGCCGGCGGGCTTCGAGAGCCAACCGCACGATGGTCTCCAGATCTTCGTCAGGGATCGTCATTGCCGGGTCGGGATACAGTAGCTTGATCAGCCCGCTTACCGTCTTGTTGACCGCTTCAATATCGCGTCCGCTCAGGGCACCACCCCAATTCACTCGTCCCTGTAACACCGAGAGTCGGCTACCTGTCCGCAACTTGCTCCAGCATTCAGCGAGGAAGTCGCTGACCAGCCCAAAGTGCTCGGTCAGATGCTCGCGCGAACTCACCTTGGGGAAGTCCCACCCCGGCACGTAGCAGTGGAGTCGATCCATGAATGCCGTATCATTCCGCATTTCCGGCGGCATCGGCGTCAGCAAATGTCCAATGCGTTGCTGCTGTTCTACGTCCACCTCAAAATTGCCCACCATCACGAGGCTGCCGAAAGCACGGATGCTCTCCTTGCCACGCGAAAACTCCCCAGAAGCCATGTAGCCCTTCATGATGTTGACACCATCCTTCTGGTCAAAGGAGATGCCGGAGACTTCATCGAAGCAAACCACGTCGTAATGGCAGACCAGCCCGCGCTGTCCACTCGCGTTGTTAACGAACATCTTTGCCACTGTCGCCTTACCACCGGAGATCAAGTGCGAGTACGGCGAAATCTGCTGGAACAGATGACTCTTGCCTGTGCCGCGTGGGCCAAGCTCCACCATGTTGTAGTTGCGCTCTACGAAGGCAACCATCCGCAGGATGCTTACCCACTTGGCCCGCTCGGACAACGCGGCCGGCTCCAGCCCAATGGAGCGAAGCAGGAAGTCCCTCCACTCGACCAGAGTAAACTGCTGCCGTCCTGCCTCCAGTGTTTCCAGCACGTTCGGCTTCGACAACTGGATGGGGCGCAGACTCTCAATCGCAAACGGCCGCCCATTCTGCTCTTCAGCGATTGCTGCGTCATACGACAGCGCCACCTCCGCGTAGAAACCGTCAGTGAGCATCCGTTCATTGTCATGAACGAGCTTGTCCTCAATCCGCACGTCGCGCAGACCCAGACTCGGGAGTTCAGCCAGGAAACAATCGTTCTTCGCGTCGAGCCGCGCCTTGATGATGTCGATCAGTTTGACCGACCCCTTCTCGCGTGCTCGCGCCTTGAATAACTCCTCCTCGCCCGTTCGCACCGTTCGGTCTTTGAGTTGACGCTCGACAATCTGCAGGCCCTCCTCGATCTCTTTTTCGTCGATCGTGGCGCAATAGCGTCCTAACAGAAATTCCACGACGTAGGTCGGCACCGGATACTGTCGGCTGTATTTACGGACCAAGTCCTTGCGGACGAGGTAGCCTTGAAATGCTGCCGAGCCGAGTTTGTCCAAATGATCCAAGGTTATAGTCATGTGTTGCCTCCGACGATGGTCGGTTGTTTGCAGAGAGTGCGTCCCGTGTCATCGAGAATTACCAGGATGGCCGCTGAGCCGAGCAAGTTCTCGTCTTCCACCAGCAATCCTGCTCGTCCTTCGTTGTCGAAAAGCTTCTGCGCGCAGATGCTCGAACTCGCGTCATTCGGCTTCAGACGCAACCCCGACGAAAGCCCTTCCACCGGTGGTTTGATAACCACGCGGCATCGCAGCCCGACCCACTGCACGCTTTCAATTGTCACCTGCAACTCCTTGCTCTGAGCCGGGCTGGAAAACACAAGATCGGGAATCAAGCACTCTTGCAGGCTTAACCCACCGTGCGTGTATTCCGTGCCCACCAAGAAACAGTAAGCTCCTGGCGCATAGGCCACGGCCTGTGTCGGGTCCCAAAACCAACCCGCAGTCGGCACGTCCGCGTTGGCGCCCTCTTTGATCACCGCGCAACGCGACCAGCGACATTCAGCCAAGTATTTCTTGAGCGGCACATCCGGCAACCCACCCGGCATCAGCAACCAGCCGTGGTCGGTTACGACCCGCACCGTGCGCCAGCCCGCTGACAACAAATGCAGGATACGGTCGAGCAGCAGGTCGAGCTGATCGTCAATCTGTCCGGCCAGCTTTGCCTGCAATTTGTGTCCCAAGGTGTCGAACTCGCCACATTCTGTCCACGCGCGTGCGTTCTCCACCTGCGGCTGGCCATCGTCCAACCCGTGCAAGACCTGGTAACCCGCAATGGTCACCGCCTCGCGTAACCGCTCGGCATTCACCGGCTTCATTCCGTCGCTGAACACGGGACAGAAATCGGCCCCGGCCTCTTCACCAATAACGCTGGTTGCCACGGGGGACACTGCCGGTTTTGCCGTCGCCGTCACGGTTGGCAGCGCGGCCCAGCGATAGCCCTCTGTGGCGGTGAGTTGGCGCTCGTGCGCCCGCGCCAAGAGTCGTTGCGCTACGTCGTAGCGCAGTCCGTCCACGAACAGCATGCATTCGTTCGGTTCTGCCGCGACCAGACGCTCCTTCAGTGACGTGCTGTCCGGCAGCGGCTCCTTCCGTGCTGCCGCTTGGAAGTTGCGAGCTGTGTCTTCCAACCACGGGAGATAGACCACCCGAATTGCCGCGCACACGGCCTCACGATCCTCTGCTGTTTTCACTGCCGCCAGTGCGCGCAACACTGCGTCGTCCACCCGATAGCCGGTTTTTGCGTACTTGGTGCCGATGGCATCCGGCGAATCCCCAGCCAACGCCAACTGCGTGTTCTCGGCCAATGTCTTCAGGTGCTCCAACGCCGTAGCCAACTGGCTTAGTCCAATCCGCGCCCACACCCATTGTCGTCGTTCGCTGTGCGCCTGGTCCAGTTGCACCAACGCCTCGCGCGCTTGCGTTGGTTTCAACTTCTTCAGCGCGACGAGTTCCTTCCGCAAATTAACCTCGTCCTTCTCGTTTTCATCTGGCCACGGCTCGCGGTCAAACAGCAGCGTGGCTGGCTTGGCCCGTCGCAGTACGGCCGGCAATCCCATGTAAAGCGCAGGTGACTCGGCAACCCGCTGCCACACCTTTGCCCAAGGCCCCTGCTTCGAGCCAAGACGTTCAGCGGCGACAAGCTCGCCGTCGGTATCTGGATCAAAGCCATACTCTTCATGACAACGCGACTTGAAGGCCGCCCACCGCGCCGCATCCCATTCCCCTTTGCAGCCGGTAGGATCGTTGACCCACGCCAACAGATCGCGAACGGTGTCGCCGACCATCAGCTTGTCGAAGTCTTCCGCTTCCAGTTTGCGCCCCCGGAGCGCGGCGATGGGTATTGTGGCCAGCGCATCCAGCGCACCGAGCATCGCGTTGCGCGTCTTCTGGTCCCGTCCCACGTCCAACCCAAGCCCACCGTTTTCGCTCACCAGAAACGCCTCGACCGTCCAGTCCTTTCCATTCAACTGCGTCCAGACCGCGCCTCGATATTGGAGTTCCACCAACGGCTTCAGTGCGTCGGGACAATCCTCTGGCGAACGCAGCAATTGCCGGCTCACGTTCGGCAGATATAGAACTGGCACGGACTTTTCAGGGAGCCTCACTTCTGGCAGTGTTCCCTCAATCACGCATCGCATCCAAATCGCCGGGCCAATGCGTTGCTCAGGGGCAAACGCCCCCAGCATCAGCAGTTCCGGCATCAGCGGTCGCAGTTTCTCCACAATCGGCCGCCATTCGCCATCCGCATCAGCCCACAGAATCGCTGCCGGCGGCACGGCATCGCCGGAGTTGTAGCCGCCTGCGGCGGTAAGGCTTTCCTTCACCGCCTCAATGAAGGTCTTGGCTTGCGTGATCTGTTCAGACTTGGCCATGATTGTTCTTAGTTTTTCCAGGTTTTGGCGAACTCTAGCGCCCGTTGCAGCGCCAGCAACTTGATGTCTGCGCCCGATCCGAACCACGTTCGTTCAAGGCGCTGGTCGGGCTGTTCTTCCTGCTGCGGCTGCTTGTAATCCTCGAACCGTGTGATTGCGTTGTACGCGCCCCAGAGCGTGCCGCGCACACCCGGCAACTGTAGATCGGGCTGAGATTCAAATATCCTCCGTAAGTAGGCCCATCGCGGCGGGTTCTCGCCGTTCTTCTTCTGGGCCTTTGTTCGTGGGAACACCGATTCGAGGTAATGCTCCAGCCGGTCCTCGATCATGTGGATTCTGGCCAGACGGCGGAAGTCTTCCTCTGCCTTGAGATACACCTTCTGGGTGATGGCGAGGAACTTCGCCAGTTCCTTCAGCCGGGGCTGCATTTTGTTGCTGTGACGAACGCGATACGCCTTTTGGCGGTCCTTCATTGCCAGCATCAGTGTGTTCTGGCAAACCACACGCACTGACGTGAACTTCACCGTTACCGAGCCGTCACCCGTGTGGGTATTCGACAACAGCAGATATTTCCAACACTCATCTCCCCGGACGATTTCCATTGCCTCCGGCATCTTTGCCATGACCCAAATCCGTTCGCCTTCACCCAGCGCACCGGCCGTCTCGAAGTACGCTCGCTCCTTGTTGTCTCCGAAGAGGCTGGCCTGTGCCCCATCATGGCTCACAATCGGATCGAAGAACTGGAATGCCTCGACGTTTTGCAGCGGCTTGTACCGCCGGCTCACGACACCAAGAAGCGCTTCGCTCTCCTGCGTGTTCGGACGTGGGACACGCACGACCTCGTACCGGGAAAACTCGCCCTTCTGGTTGATCTTCCTCGCGCCGCGTGCGGGGCGCAGATCGACTTTCCAATCGAGTCCGGCGGCGTGAATCATCTGTTCTGCCGTCACGCCCTTCGGCACCCGTTTTCCCAAACCGTGCCACGGCACGTCACCGTAGTAAGCCATCGTTTGTACGTTTGCGGGCATTACTTGCCTCCTGTCGGTTTCTGCGCCAGCCGCGCTTGCGCCAGCCGCACCGCATCGTGGAGTTTCTGCTCCAAAATCTTCTTCGGTGGGAGTTGCGTCAGATACTCCGCAATGCGGATGCCGCGTGTGGCCAACTCGAACACCTCGACGCGCTCGTCCGATTTCTCTGCGCACAGGATCAACCCGAGCGGGTCTTCTTCACCGGCACGCATCTCGTGCTTTTTCAACCAGCGCAGGTAAAACTCCATCTGCCCCGCGTCACCGGGAGCGAATTTGCCAAGCTTCAGGTCAATCACCACCAGCCGCCGCAACCGGCGATGATAGAACAAGAGGTCGATGTAAAAATCCTCGCCGTCCACCACGATGCGTTTCTGGCGCGCGAGGAACGCGAAATCGCTGCCCAACTCCACGAGAAACGCCTCCAGTTCTCGCAGGATGGCCGTCTCCAAATCCTTCTCGGAATACGTCCCCCTCAGTCCAAGGAAATCGAGGAAATAGGGGTCGCGGAACACCAGATCCGGCGTGAGCCGGTCTTCCTCGCGGAGTTGCTTCAATTCCATTTCCGCCAACGCGGTCGGCTTTTTCGAGAGGCCGGTGCGCTCGTAGAGCATCCCACCGATCTTCCGGCGCAGCGTCCGCACGCTCCACCGTTCCACCCGACACATCTCCGCGTAAAAATCCCGCTGCAGGTGCTTTTGGAGCGGCAGCAACTCGACAAAATGCGACCAGCCCAATTGTCGCGACAGTGTCGCGACAATTCGCGCCTCCGGGAACACCTCGGCAAATTGCACCATGCGCCGGAGATTTTTCTCCGCAAATCCGCGTCCGAACTCAGCGGTCAATTGTCGCGACAGCGTCGCGACAATCTCCTCGCCGTACTCCGCCCGCTTCTCCTTCAAAATATCTCGGCGGACACGCTGGCCGATTTGCCAGTGCAGCATTACCAGCGCCGCGTTCACTCCGTGCGCCACCGTCTGACGTGCCGACAGAATCAATTGCCGCACGTCCGTCAGCAGTGCCGCCGGATTGGCACCCGCTTGTACCACTGCTTCTTTCATGGCGCGTTTCGATTTCATGCGGTGATACCCATCACAATTCCCACAGGTCTTTCAGCTTGGTCGTCATTTCTTCCTGCCGTTGCTCTACGATTTTGAGAGTCCACTCGTCTTCCTTCAACACACTCGTCGTGATGGCAAACGTGCTCACCCCATTCTTGCCCTTGAAGTACTTCTCCTTCTTCTTGTCGAAGTCGTAATTCCAAGCATCTCTGTTCGTCCTGCGGGGTAGGAGGAGCAAGTTGCCCAACCGGTGTACCCATTGAAGGCGAACTTCTTCCTCTGGCCATGTTGTGGCCCATTCCGAGTCTGGATTCACAGTTTGGGGAAGTACATGTTCGACGGTGATCACCTTGTGATCGTACGAAGCAGCCCCGTCGCCAAGCAGGTCATCCAAGCGGAGCAGCACGTAGCTGCGGACGTTATGGTTCATCTGGTAGACTTCACCATTGAGCGCGTCTCTGGTGTCGCGCCGCTCTTCTTTCGAGAGGTGCAACGGGGACTCATCATCCCACAGCGTGTCCTCATCAATTGCGTCCATCAGCCGAGCGTAGCGTTCGATGCGCGCGTTGATGTCGCACCGGCGGATAAACATGCTCGCAGCCAGCCGTTCCAGTGCCTTGAGGTATTTGTAGATCGCTTCGCCGTCTTCCCGATTCTCCTGCACATAGATCAACGCGGCCGGGACCCAGTCCACGTTGTCAATTCGCGCCAGCCAACGCAGTAGCCGATTGATCTTCTGTGCCTTCTGTGCGCCTTCGTACGCCGCCTTGCGGATCATGTCGTACGTCTCGGCGTAGGGGACAATCACGTCGTCAATCAACTTCTTCCGGTCCTTGGATTTCTCAATCACCAGCTTGCGGAAATCATCCAACAACATTTTCTTCGGCTTCGCCCGTAGGCGTGTCATGCGAATGTGCGCAAACAATTCGTTGAATGCGTCTCGCCCAAGCTCGTCTTCGGTCTCCTCCCACTTCTCCGTATAGGCGTCTTGGTCGTCGCTCGCGATTGTTCCAATGATGTCGGATTTCAGAATGTCCGTGGCCAACAAATCCAACCCGCGGTCATTCAGCACGGTGAAGATGCGGAACGCCGAGTGCATGCTTGGCGTGGCAACCGCCACCAGGAAGCACCGGTTCACAATAAATCTCGCCAATTCAAACGCCTTGGCCGCATCAATGTCGTTCAGGCGCTCGACAAACAATTTCGCGTTGAGCACCATGTTCTTGCGCGGATCAGTCAGCTCCTCGGGATTCTTCTCGATCAACTTTTCGAGCTTCCCTTCCGTCTGGACGTGTTTCCGGAAGAATTCCCGGTCACGTTCACGCAACGCGAGTCGCGGTTTCGCTTCCAAACCTTCCGCCAAGTCGCCCGGCTCGTTGATGTACTTCGCGACGGCTTCTTTTTCTTTGCCGGACAGCTTTTCCACGATGGCGGCAAACAAGATGGTCAGGGTCGTTAACCGCTGCTGGCCGTCAATCACTTCGGCGCGGGCATCTCCCTCTCGCTTGATGAGCACGATGCTGCCCAAGAAATAAGGGTCATCCTCTTTGTTGCTCTTGCTGTCCTGCATGAAATTCAGCAGGTCATCGTACAACTCGCCGCTGTGCTCCGTGGTCCAGGAATATGGCCGTTGGTAGGGTGGAATGACGAAGTCGAACTCATCGCTGAAGATCTTCTTCAGCGGATGCTCTGCCCCGGTGATCCGGTGGACCGGACGTTCCTTGGTCTGTTCTTCAGTGCTCATTCGTGATCAGCTACTCCTTTCGCGCCTGCCGTTTGGCCTCACCTGTGTAATGGCAATCGTTCCAGCGGTTGCCGTCGAACTCCTTGCTGCCGGTGAAATCCTCGGTCGCTTCGTCCCAGCCCCAAAACCAAGGGAAATCTTTCTTGTCACGATCCGGCTCTTTGCCCCGGTCCTTGTCCCACTTGATGTTCGGACGGCTGCGCAGGATGCCGGCGCCTTTCTTGCCGTTCGGCAGGTCGCTGGCAAGGAGGGGACGGATGTTCAGGCGGACGCCGTCGTTGATGTCCGGCTGCCAACCGATGGGTTGTTGCGACAGCGGTTTCCAGCGGATGAACAGGTCGAACGGCGGTTCGCCGTCGATGATCGCTTCCAACCGCTCCTTGAGCGCCAGCGCAGCGGCGAGCCGTTCTTCCGCGCCTTCATCACCGCGCTTCACACCATCCCTCTGCCGGATGATCCAGTCGCCGAGGTAGCTGTGCGTCAGGCTTTCCAGCAGTTTGCGGCCCTTGGTGCCGGCGAGCTTGTGGTAATTCACCAGCGCGTGGAAGCCATCCCGCTTCCGACCATCCCAGATGTGCCAGATGAATGGGCGTTGATGAAACAGGTCGCAGTGCTGCCAGAAGAAATCGTTCCGCAACCACTCGTCGAAGTCACCGGCATCCGAGCCGGTAGCGTGGATCAACTCCAGTTCCGTGGTCGGCTTCCAGTCCTTGCCATACGCCGCCGCCAGCAGCTTGCGCAACCGATCCGCGGCCGGTTCTTCGCCGCGCACGGACGGGATGCACACGATGCCATCGGCGTCGGCGAACTTCTCCAGGCCGTCTTCCTTGAGCGCCGCGCAATCTGGGAAGCTGGAGCCGGTCTGACGCGGCCACTGATAGTCCAGCAACCGAGCCAAGGCGACGTGCAACGGCACGTCTGCGCCTTTCGGATGGCCGTTGAACAGCCATTGCGTCGGGTCGCTCGAAAACGGCTTCGGTAATCCGTGCGGATATTCCTTCGCGGCGACCTTCTGCCAATGCGCGAGGTCGAAAGGGACTTTGACTAGCGTGGCGTTTGCGACCTGAACCTTCTGGTTGATTTTTCGAACTTCGGCGCTGTACTCCGGAGAAGAACAAAAACACCAGATTGCAGGCAGCAGGTCCTTCTTCTCAGGAATAATCACGGCGGCACTGTTGTCGTAAACAGTTCCAAGATAGAGAGAGGCCGGTAGTTGCCGCATCCACGAGCATGCAACCCCAAGTTTGCCCCAAGCCTTATTGCCCGATAGCCACCCGCCAAGAAAACCCTCTTCTTTCATCGCTGCCGCAAGATCGGCAAAGGCCTCGCCTTTCTCGCGTGTGTAGCTGACGTATTCCATCCCCGAGAAGTGCTGGCCTGCAACAGGTGTACTTGCGTGCAAATTCCACTTCTTTGTGACCTGATCGAGTTCCCAGAAGTAAAACCGAAATCTTTCGATGTCTAATGTGTGAGCACCGGTGAGGGACTCCGCGTATTTCGAAAGCAGTGGGAGCGACGAAAGCGCCTCGAACGACACTGTCGAATCAGGGCGACGCAAGGATTCGCTTTGACCAGCAGATGCCGGAGCGCCACTCAAGAGCGCTGCGGCTTTATCGTCAGGCCCTTTCTCATCCGCCACATCCAATCCAGCAAACGAAGCGTCAGATGCCGGAGTGGAGTTGGACAGAACTACCATCGCCGTGAATGCTCCTGCGGCTTGGGGGCTATTGAAACCTCGCTCGCCCAGCCGCGCGACAATATGCCAAGTACGAGTTTGCAGAAGATGACTGCGCAAATATTTGAACCGACTCAAAAACAGCCAATTCTGTGGAGTCACGAGCGCTGTGCTCCCGACCTTCACGCAAAAGGCAAGACAGCGTTCAACGAAGCACGTTGCAAGATCGGCTTTTGCGGTGGGATAAACGCGTTTGCAGTGATCGCTTAGTACTTCGTCCTGTTTCTGAAAGCCGAGATAGGGCACGTTCGTCGCGACGAGTGTGAACTGCCCGGCAAGAATCTCGGCCGCCTCCACGACGCCCTTGGCCGTCACCGCCAGCTCGTGCGTGTCGTCGGTGGCCTCACGCTTGAGTGCCTTCTCCAGCAGCGGCTGAAGCTCGTGGAACTCGGCAATCAACAAATCGCCGCCGACCGCGCGCGGGTTGATCAGGCTGCCGAGCACCGGCGCTTTCTGGAATAGCTGGTAGAGCCGTTCCATACCGCGCTGGAGTTTCTGGTTGTCACCGGCCAACGCCATCCATTCTTCGCGCTTCGCCGCCACGCCCAATCCGGAGCACGCCAGATGCATGACCGGCAGCGGACAGTGTCCCGCGCGCCGCCACGCGGCCAGTGCCAGGTTGAACGCCGCGATTTGCGTGCAGCGCGGGTCAATCTCCAGCCCGAACAGGTTGTCGCGGATCACCGACTCAACGGCAGCGTTTTCAGCCAACCTCTCCTCGGCCATCCGCAGCGCCACCAGCCGCTCGAACATCGCCACGACGAAATGCCCGCTGCCCATGCACGGGTCGAGGCACTTGAGTTCCTTCGCCGTCTTCGGCCAGCCATCGAATGTTCCCGCCGCCGGTCGCCACTGACCGTCCTTGCCCTTGATGAAGCGCAGGTAGCGCCACGAGCATCCCGGTAGCGCGACGGCTTTGCGGAGTTCCTCTTCGCTCTTCGCCGACTCCACCAGCTTCGGTTTCGCGGCCAACACCTTTCCCGCCCACCATGCGCCGAGCGTGTTATCCAACAGGAAGTCCACCATGTAATCCTCGGTGAACAACTGTGTCACCGCTGGCAGTTCGTCCGAGCCGATCTTGTTACCGGAATCGTTCACCTGTTGTTTCCGTTCCGTCTGCCAGAACTGGTAACACCAGCCTAGTGAATCGCTGGCCGTGAACACCGCTACCGATAGGTTGTCGAGCAATTGCTCCAGCTTGAGTAGATCCTCGCGCGTCAGCGTGACCTGCAACAACGGGTCATCCGCCCGGAACACTTCCGGCAACATCCTCTGCGCGTAACGCCCGGCCAGCGTCCACAGGTCGGCCCTCTCCGCCTTCGCCAGTTCCTTGCACTCGTCGAGGCTGATGGCCACGCCCGAGTCCGGTTCGATCAGCAAATTGTTCTCCGCGAGAAACCGGGCGAACAGCATCCGGTGCCAATGCTCATAGGCGCATTCATGCGCGAGATGTTTGATGGAGAGCTGGCCTCGGACATCCTGCGTGTCGCCCGCTTGCCGCGCCCGCGCCCGCAACTGATTGCGCAGCTTCCGCTGTTCCGGCGTCATGTGCCCGTAAGGCTCATGGTGATGCACCGCCAGCGTCTCCAGCGCCGCCCGCGCCGCCTTCTCCGCAAGGTTGCGCGCCGTCGTGACCGCCTTCTCCAACTTGTTCCGCAGATCAGTGGGGAGTGTGGGCATACGTTATTGGGTCTCCTGAATGACCACCGCATTGAAGACCGCTCGTCGAATGGCGTCTGGTGATACGTTGTTGTCCCGCAATTCGGAATCGACTCGTTGCCGCGTCACTGCCGCGCGCTGAAAGACTTCACGCAAAGACGTAACATGTTCGTTCAAGCTCAGCGATCGCAGGCACACAAGGATTGATTCCCGAAGGTAGAACTCCAGGTTTGCAGTGAGCAATGGGAGCTTGAAGCGGATTGGTGAGCCGTGGACAATGCAGCATCGGATCCGGTATAGGCGACCGAGCTGCCAAATCAAATGCCGGTGATGGGCAACGATCAGGTCGGCGGTCTTCTTTGGGTCCTGCAACGTGGCGGCGAGTCGCCCGATGTGAAAACCGGCAACGGGGTTGTCCGGGAAGCTCTGCGCGAGTTTCTCGGCGTGCGGCTGTGACCGAAGGAGCTTCAGTGCGCCCAATGCTTTCAATTCGGTGAGCGTCGCCGCCTCAGATTCCGTCGCCAGTTCGCCGGGCCACGGGATGGCCTGATTCTGTAGAGTATGCACCAAAACCCAAACAAGCCGATACAGGTATCGTTGCAGAAGTGCATCACTGACATGACGGGCGACAGTACGCCCGATCATCTCCCCTTGGGTGACGTGCGTGAGGAACTCTAATCCCATCCACCAGTTCAAGAACTTGTCTTTGTAACTGTCCGCATCACTCCCGAACCGGTAGTGTCTGACAGCGGCTCGCAGCCGTTCTGCAGTTTCCGCCTCGACGTTCTCTCGCTTGAGCATGGATTCCATCTGGTCGGTGAATTCACGGAATGCTTCCGGAGCGAGATGATGGCGGGGATTGGGCACGAGATGCCGAACGGTGACCAGCTCCGTGCGTTTATCTCCTCGCTCAACGAAGCACCGTTGGTCAACGTTGAGGGGCGACGGCTCGAAATTGAACCGCATTTGGTCGAGGCACATCTCGAACCTTTCACGAGCAGCGATAGCAGCGGAGAGAAAATCCACCGCGTCGATCTGGGTTTCCGCGAATGCCACAAGGGAGTAGGCAACGGCAAATTTCTGCTGTGGTCCAGGCAGCGGCGTGAAACCGGGTAGCGAACGAAACTGAAAGCCCGCAAAATCGCCAAATGTCGCAAGCCTGGAACTGCCGCTCAAACGTAAGATGGCCCGAAACGGCTGCTTTCCACGGTCAAGTTGACGCATCAGGAAAAGCAAGTTGGCCGAAAATGTTGCGTGATGAGCTAGAGGTTTCTTCTGGAAGAACAACTCGATCCAATCGAACAAGCTCTCCAGCGGCCAGCCCTGATCTACGAGGTCCGAAAGAAGGGCGCCGACGGTCACGTAGATCTGATCGTTGTTGCCACCGGCAATGGTGTCCGGCAATGCTGCCAGAAGTTGACGGAAGTAGTCGCGTTCCAGTGCTGCCGAAAAATCCGAGACGGTGAACCGGAATTCACGATGCTTTTGCTCCAGCGCGGCATCCCTTTTCTTCTCATCGAGCAGGGGCGGGTTTTTCAGTAAGGGCTGCAGCAGTCCAAGGTGGCGGACAAATGATTGCGGCACCTGGGGGTCGCGTGCAAGGATTTCGTCGGCTTCCGCACACAATTCCTGGAACGCCTCGGGTGACGCACGCCCGATGCGAAGTTCCTGATCCAGTTCACGGATGATAGTGCGTGCGTTCAGGCACCGGACCCTGTACGAATCGAGGAACAGTTCGTGTGTCATGGCATGCCACGTTTCGAGGAAGAACTTCTCGTGTGGGGCAAAGGCGACGTCTGGATTGTTGCGCGTGAGTAAATTCATGTGATTTCAGGCTTGCATTGGAGCGAATCCTGCTATAGCATCAGACCATATTCGGGAGTAAAGGGTGTGGTTAGCCCCGGAAGGAGCTGTGGCGGCAACGCCCCTGCACCAAACACTCCCTTGAATTTCAGACGCCCGGTGCAAACCGGGCGTCTTTTTTTGGATCTGCTGGTCGCCTTTCATGACACAACGACCGGTCCTTTCTTGATCTTCTCCAAAAGCGTCGTTTGCGTCTCCGTCACCCAAATCTTGACATCCTCGGGAGTCTTGAGAGTGCCGCTGGTCAGCTTCACGCTCTGCGTCTTCGGCTCCAGTACCCGGGCCGCTGCTAGCGCCGCTTGACGGAACCGCTCCGGCAGGGCGTCCGCTGTCGCCGCCCACACCGGTAACGAGCGTTCGGACAGGGCCGCGATCAGCGAAGCATCGTCTCCGACGGAAAGCTCGCCCACTACCGTGATACCGGCCTCCTTGAGAAGTTGCTGCTGATCGGACTTCTTGGTCTTCTTCCAGTTGGGATTTGCCTCCAGCGCGGCTATCTCGCGATCGTACGTTTCCTTCGTTGCCGCGTGCGCTTTCTTGAGTGCGGAACGGAGCAGCTTGACCAATTTGCTGTGAATCGCCGGCACCGGGTCGCTGTCCTCCAACAACCGCCGTTCGTCGCGCACGGCATCGGCCTCGGTCTGCAACTCGGTCGCCTCGGGCAAGCCGTTGGCGTGTTGGAGCAAGTTGCACAACGTCTCCCATGCAGGGGCGCGCTTCTGTGCGAGCTTGGCTAGCTCCTGCCACTCGCCATGACATTTCTTCAGGTCGTCGTGTTCCTTCAGAATCGTCGCCAGCATTTCGTTGCCGGCCAGAGCGCGAATGGGGTCCAGCAATGCGGTCTTTGGACATTCCGGCAGTGGTGGCTGGCCGCCGGCTTTCGCCGCAAGGTCATCCATCACATCGAGGAACTTCTCCGCCACGACGGTCTCTTCGTCGGGCTTGCAGCTTAGGCCCGCTTCCTGAAAGAGTTTCCGCAGCTTGATCTTGTCCTTCACGGAAATCGCCGTCGTCTCGGTGCGGAAATCCGTGACCGGCACTTTTGCCTGATCGAGTTGTCCCACAGTGAGGACCGTGCCCTTGTGCACGGCGCGCACCTGCCCGACCGTATGCAACGTGATGAGGGCGCCATCAATCGCATCGCGCGGCCAACCGTAGGGCGTGGCCTCGAACTCGTCGCGGATTTCCTTCCCCTTCTTGCCCATGCCGATGGCGGCAAGAATCGCGGCACAGACCGGGTGTTTCTCCGGGTTGTCCTTATGGTCCACCGCTTGGAGTGCATTGCCGTCTTTGTTCTTGGCGCGGTTGATTACGCTGTTCCACCGGCTGTCGTCTGCTTCCTTGAAATTCGGGAACAGGCGATCGAGCGAATCACTGGCCGCTGACTTGACCTTCTCAATCAGGTCGATGTTGATGACCTCGGTGCCCCCGCCTTTGAAAACTTTCGCCGAGCCAATCAGGTCACGGATGATTCGGTCGCGGTTGCTTTCCGCAGTCGCCATCCGGGTGTTCATGGCCAGCCGCGCCTCGTTGCCTTCTGTGGTGGTGGGCACGCCCTTGAAATCCAGCGTCGCTTTGGCGGCCTCGTATTCAACGACAGCCTTCTTCAAGTCTTCGGCGCTGGCCTTGGAAATGTGGACGAAAACCATCGGGCTGTCCGTACCCGCCTTCTGCGCGTCTGTCAGGACAGTTTTCTCCGCGTCGCCCCAACCGTCGCGAATCCACACCGGCACTTCTGCGCCGTCGCTCGCGGGGGCGTCGCTGCCATAGTGAATCTTCAGGGTACGCGCCGCCTTGCTCAGGCCGTGCGTCATCCGGATCGAGCCGAGTTCTTTCACGCACTCGGCGTTCAACAGGCCGGAACGTTTGTTGTTGATGGTCGCCAGGTCGGCATTGAGTGCGCTGGCACGGCGTTGAAACTCGTTCTCCCACTCACTGCTTTCGCGTGTTTGCAGGCTGTACTCTTCGTCAACCTTGATGAGCTTGGTCTCCGCCACCAGCTTGTCGAGTAACTGCGGGATTTGTTTGCGCAACCGTGCGCCGTCTTTCTCCAGGTCTTCCACCATCAGGTCGGCCAGCATCTCGGCGGTCGCTCGCACGCCGATGTCAGCCACCTTCTCACGAGGGAGTTTGCGGATGAGGAAGATCAGCCCGCACAGCCGGCTGGCCAATTCGCCGTCCTCTGTCCCGTCGCGCAGCCTACGAATGGTCTCGTCGATTTCTCGCGGCAGAAACTGTGACCGGAGCAAATCGGGCTGCAACTGGTCAAAGATGCAATCCGCTGCCAGGACGGTGCCGACCGGCTTGTCCGCCAACGCGCGCACGGCGTCATACACGATCCGGAGTTGACTGCGGAGTTGGGCGGTTGTCCCTTGAACATCAATGGCGCGCAGGACGTGTTCCCAGAAGCGGCGGCGCACCGGTAGCAGTGGGTAATCATCCACGCGCACCTTCTTGTCCTCCTCGCGGGCGGCAATCTTCGTGGAGGCAAGATGCCGGTCGACTTCACCTGCATTTGCTTCGAGTGTCTCCTCGACGACCTTTCGTTTGTCGGCCTTCTTCGCGAGCACGACTCGCCGTGTCACGGTTTCCACATCGCTGTCCGACAGTTCGATAGGGATGATGAAGCGGTCTCGCAGTCGCTGCAGGAGTGGGTCGGAGCCGGCCAACGCCGTTTGTCCGGCGCCCACCAGCATCACTCGACTATTAAGCTGCTTGCAGGTCGCCTCGGCAACCATCTGAACGTCATAGGAGCGTTCCTGGCTGTCACCGATATAAAGTTGAATTTCATCGAGCACGATCAACGTGCAGGGTATCTTGCCGTTCTCTTCCAAGACCTCGCGCATGAGTCCCACGAACTCCGCATCCGTGACGCTCTCACGGCGCGGGAACTGCGCCCGCAGTGCTTCCCGCGCCTTCCGTTCATCGGGCGCGAAATCAGCGTCCGCAGCCAACAGCGCCTTCGCAATCAGCGGGCTGACATACAGGTCGTTCAACTCTCTGAGGAAATCCTTGCCGGTTGTCTCGACCTGTTTCTTGACCTTGTTGAACAGCCCGGTCTTCTTCAGCCAGAGACAGAATTGCGCCTGCGGTAGCGACTCCGGCAATCCTCTGGAGCGAAACACAATCCCCAGCACCGCGAGGCGCACATTCAGCCCGCCGCCGGCTGGCAGCGCGCCTGCAGCGGCGTGCAATCCACCAAAGCGCGTGCCTAGTGTGTCCAGCTCCTTGAGCAACTCCTTGACTTCGGCCGGCAGGTGCGCCAAGCCCCGCGCCGTTTCGCCTGTGTCGAGGAACTTGGTGTCCACCCACAAGTGCCGCGCCATTTTTTCGAGGTGCGACTTACCGCTCCCAAAAAAACCGCTGATCCACGCCGCCGGCTGTGATGCGGAACTGATGTTGGAGATGTACGATTCCAAAATGCGGATGATGCCGTCCTTGTATTGCCCCTCGCAGACAAAGTGCGACAACTCATAGCGCAGCGTTTCCAGTTCCTGTGGCGTGGTCGCGTCGTTCACGGCGGCAACGCCGTCGTTCAGGAGCTTGCTCTTTGTCGGGTCCTGTTGGAAAAGGTCTCGGTTGCGGATCATAGTTCTCCTCCTGTGTGAAACGTGATGGGGACGGCGAGATAGTTCCACCCGTCGCGGGCGTCCAGCAATCGGTAGTTGCGGTTTTCGTATTCGCCCGGGAAAAACAGAACTAACCGCCCACGGATATCCTGTTCCACTTCTTTTAACACCAATGACGCCCGTGCGAACCCGTAGAGACTGGCCACACCGCACGACGCCACGACTGTGTCTTCGTCAGCTTCTGAATTCTTGAGTACCTTGCGCAGTTCGCCTGCTGCATGATGAAGAAAATCGGTTTCCAGCTTGATGGCGAGGTCGGACGGCTCTCGGAAATACTCGTCACGATAGTCGGTGGCCGCCATCCACCGAGCAAACACGGGCGTGAAATCAAATAACTGCCACCGATGTCCGGCTTCCTTTGTCGCAATCTCAAACAGTTCCAATCTTGCCCGCAACCTTCGCTCATCGGTCTTCGGGTAAACCACGAATATGGTCTTCTGCGCTCCAGCCAGATTTTTCTGCCACGGTGCTCCGATGTGTGCCTTGTAACTCGACACCAGTTCTTCAATCCGTGCCATTGATCAGCCTCTTCTCTTGTTCGTTCAGCAACGTGTTAAAGGAGACTACCGTCATCCCTCCGGCACTTTTGATGTCCAAGAAGCCCAGTCGTTTGGCATCCATCGCCAAGAACGTGAGGTCGCTCTCGTTGCGATCCAATGCCCGCGCGAAAATCGTATCAAACAACCCACGGCCCCGTACGCCCAACATGTACCCGAGCACCAAAGCGTACACGGTCGCGGCCGTTGTTGGCTGCAATCGCAACCGCCGCTTGCGACTCCGGCCCTCGAAATGGCCGGATTGCGTCCATGATGCGGCAGTGTTGCGCACGACTTTATCAAGTGTGTTGTCGCTCAGGCGACCTTCAACCGCGTCGCGCAGGGCCTCCGTGAATCTCTGCCGGGCAATTTCCTCACCTGGCCCAGTGGACAACACAACCGGCGCGGTGGCTCTTAGAAGAGGGTCACGCGCCAAGGCAGCTAACAGTGCCAACTGAGGGTGTGCCTTCTCATCAGCACCCCACAGCAAACGAAGCAAGCGGAAGACAGCCACGTTTGGGTCCAAGGCATATAACTCACTGAGCCTCTGCATTGCCTGTTGTCGGGAGGAGAACGTGTGTTTGCCAAGGCAGTTCTCTTCCAGCAAAGCGTTTACGTAGTCCGGTCGTGCAGAGCTTGGCGAGCATGATCGGAACAAACCGGTCAACTCAGGGAGCATGATCGTTCTGCACGCATGGGTGCCCTTTTCACCAAAACGGAATCCAAGTTCCGCCCAAGACGGTTTGAGAGGGGGCATCTGTGCAGCCGGACTGAAAATTGGGTCTCTATACATTCTTAACTCGCCTCAATAATTGGACGGCAAACCAGCCGTCTAATATCCGCGCACCATATCAAGCGCTCCATACCGTGTCAATAGCCAACTACGACATCGTCGATGATGGGGGAAATGACCGTAGAACAAGGCTACGCTCCCCGCCCTGTCTCCCCAAGAAACACCTTAGGGGATGGTATCAGAACCATCGCCGCTTGAACCAGGGCGACACCCCACCATCCGGTTCGAGAGGGGACAGGACGGTCTTCCTGAAGCCCTTTTCGCAGTGAACGAGTACACATTCGTGGTCGCGGAGATTGCGGAGTTTGTGTGGCTTGATCTTGTGCTCCTCAGTCTCGGAGTAGTTGACGTTGCGCTTGCCGGCGCTGAATCCCCATGAGCGTTTCACCACGCGCTTCTTGCCGAGAAAATCCGCCGCCTGAACGGCATCGGCTTCGTCGGCTGCGCGGAAGATAATCCGGTTGCGGAGATTCAATGTCAGCACCTTGGACTTGTCGTTGCCCAACGGCGGCACGAATGAGGTCGTGCTCTGTGCAGCGGCGACAACCGTGGCGCCGGCCTCACGGATCACGTCCACGCAGTTGTAGTCGCTCGTGCCGTCCTCACTGGCCGTCATGAATCGCTGCGCTTCGTCGGCCCAGAGAATTAGGAGATTGTCCTTCGCTCGCTCGGCCTTTGGGCGGTCGAAACGGCGCAGGGCGTGGTTGTAGTACAGGAGCTTCAGATACGTGTTCACGTAACGCCGTTCGGTCTGGAACTTCTGCGGCATGGTCACCAGGATAATTTTGCCCTGGTCAATCGCGTTAAAGTCGAACGTGCTTTCTCCCGTGCAGAAAACCTCGGCGACTTCATGTGTCAGAAAGTATTGCAGGTAGTTGCCGATCGTTTCACGAACACCACCGAGCTGCTCGTCGGGCTGAGTGAGGAATCGGTTGGCGAAATGCGCATGGAGGGCTGTGCGACGCGGTGTCTCCAACAGGTTATGCAGATTCTCCATCTCCTCCTCCAGCAGATCACGGCTGGACAACACTTCATACGCACCAACCAGCGTGACCGGGCGATTCAACTCGAACAGCAATTCCAACGCGTGGGCGATGTGGGTCTGCGCCTGGCTCTTGAAGAATCCCTTGTCGCCGCCCTGTCCGAGACTGGTGGCAGTGTCCACGATGAACTTAGCGTAAGTCGTAAAGGGGATGCTGCGGTCACCGGTCAGGTTGTAGCGGTGTGGTGGCGTCCACGCGGTGTCCGCGTCGTCACTGCGGATTTGCAGGTGAATCAAATCGTGCTCGCGTCCGTAGTGTCGCGCCATCGCGGCGAGCGTTTCCCAATAGACGCCCTTTTCGTCAATGCACACACCACCCCATGTTGGCTCGTTCTGGAAAACTTGGTGAGCGAGTTGATTGATGCCGGAACTGGTTTTGCCGGAGCCGGTGTCACCCGTGACGAGCCAACCGCGACAGAACTGGTTGCGTTTCCATGTCAGTCCGCCGAGTCGCGCAACGCGACCCTTGCGTTTTCGCGGAACAAACAGCATCCACGCCGCAATGAGCGCCAGCAGAATACCGCCGACCAGCAGGAATTGCTGTGGGTTCTTTAGCGCAAGGTTCGGTGGAAAGCTGATTGGGTAAAAGGGCTTGAAGTCGAATGTCATGGCCACGCCCGCCCGATAAGGTAGCCAGCGAGCAGGCTGGCGAGAGCGGCAAGGACAGCGGCGGCACGGGTGATTTTTGGGGTCGTCGGCGTGACGCGGAGCGCCTCGGTCAGTGGTGTTGCGTGTTGCAGGAAAGACCGCGACGCCTCGGTGAGCTTCGCCACGTCGGCGCGGAATTGCTCGAACGACGGCATCTCGCGGCGACGGAGTTCGTCCCAATGCCGCTGGTGGATACGAAACAACTCGACCAAGAGCAGTACGGCATCGTCTTCTCGAAGGCCGTGTTGCTCGCGCCATGCGGCGACGGCTTGCTCGAATTCCTCCTCGAAATCGCGTGGCGCTTGGTTTGGCATGGGAATCATTTCGTCGGCAAGAGCAACTCGGCAGCCGATTCGATCTCGGCGTAGAGCTTGCGTTGCCACGTCAGCAGCCGCTGCCGGTCGAGAAGGCTGAATGCGGTATGTTTCGCCGCCGCCGTGATGCTCAGGTTCTCTCGGTTGAGCGCCTCGACCAACCAGTCCTGCAACTGGGGCATGGTGATTTCCCGTCCGCCGAGTTTGCCTTTCAATTGGGCTCGCACCTCGGCGGACTCGAACAGCGCGAAACTGTCGCTGTGCACGGCGTTGCGGACGACGACGTAGCTGCTTGTCTTGGCAAGCTGGTCGGTGAGCCTCTGTACCTGGTCCACGCTGTCCAACTCGTGGTTTACCGGCATGACCAGCGTGAGCACCGCACCGAGTGCCGGCAAGACAGTCGGTAGGTCCACTTCGGTGAAGTAGTCGAGGAACAGGTCGGTGGAGGCCGCCCGGCAGTCCACCACGACGAGGTCTGTTTTCTCCAGCGCGCCGAAGATGCTGTCGAGTTCGCGCCGATCCGACAAGTCGAGGAACTGGGCGTCGGGATGAAACCGCTTCAGCGTCGAGTTCTCGTTGTCGCTGTCAATGGCGACATGGGCGATGCCCTTGTCCTTGAGGAACTGAACAAAATTGACTGCGAAGAAGCTCTTCCCGACTCCGCCCTTGCCGTTAATGATGAGATCGAGTTGTTTCATTTGTTCTGCGGGGTGAGCATTCGCACTTGTGCGATTCGTGGGCCGCGTGTGCGGGGTTGCAGAGATCCCTTACCATCAGAATCAGCGGCAGCTTGTGTCGTTGGGGAAACGTCGGTCGGCCGTGACGGTACCGCAGGAGGGGTTCGCTTTCGGCTTGGCCGCCGGCGGGGGCGGACGATTTCGCCGAGCACTTGGTGGCAGAAGCCGGCAACGGCCGTCTTGCTCGTTGGCAAGCAGTGTTTCGTGAGCAGTTCAGCAATCGCACGGTAAGACGCACGTTTCTGCCTTAATTCGGCAATAACCTCCTTTGCCGGAAGCAAATCTTGGAACTTCTGTTGACGGCGCGGTGTAAACTCCGCGACCGCTTGGCGAACTGTGGCTGGGTCAAACGAGTTCATGGGCTGGAGTGATTCGGACGCGAACCGGGAAACTGGTCGGCGGTGAGAAGGAAATGGCCAAGCTACGATGCGGACATTTTCCGTCTAGTCGAGGTTCGCGAACAGTTCTGGTGCGAGACGATGCTGTGCGTGTTGCCAGTTCGAGAGTGCGGATTGTCTGTGGACTGCACGTGTCCAAAGCCAATGCCAGCATACGGATCATCAAAGTCTGTGCATGACCAAGCGATTGGACTGGTCCTTGACCAAACCGGATTCTCGGACTGAACGTGATGGTGGCTTGTTGGTGGATATGGACATTCTGCATCCGCGTCCCGAATTGGGTTTGTGCGCGTTCACGGTCGCGTCGTGTTTGTGGCCACGTGCGATTCATATCGTGCGGCTGTTCCGGGCATTTGCCGCGACCGCCCTGTGGACGCGAAAACCTTGTGAATACAAGGGGTAGGGCGTGCCCTGCCTTAAACATGATGAGAAACACATTGCCTCTTCTGTTGCTGCAATTGATTGCGCCATTCTTCCAGTTGCCCGGCGACGCTTTCGATACGGCTGATTTGTTCGATGCTTCGAGCCTCGATATTCGCGGCGTGACGGTCGTAATACTGCGCCTCGGGCAGTTCCATAACGGCGTTGGCGGCATTATTGTTGATGCGTTCGCCGAGCATCTTCAGCACTTCGATGGCGGTACGCAGTTGCGCTGTGGTGGGTGTTTGCATGGTCAAACCCGGATGCCGCGCGTGCGTTTCCGCGCGCGCTCCTGTTGTTGCTTCGCCTGCTCAGCGGTGATGGGGTGCGCCCAAGGATCGCTGAAACCGAGTTTGGCGGCGGCTTCCTCTGCAGCGAGCTTGGTGGGTGCTTCAACGACTGTGCGAATCGGATCGCCCACTTCGCGGGCGAACTCCCGGTCCGTGTGATAGATTCCCCACAGCCGATTGCCCGGTTTTGGCTTGAGAGCCTGGGTTGTGTTCATGGGCGCAGTTGACCACAAACCGGGCGCCCGCTGATGTAGCAGCTACACGAAAGACGCAACCAGTCCACGGAATGTCCCGTCAGCGGTCGTGGCATTGACCGAAGGATGGCCTTCTTCAGGAGTGCCGCAAGGCGCGAATTGGCATAGATTCATTGGGGTTCAACCATGTTGTGCACCATGAAACCAGCCATAGTGAGGAATCGTCGCTTCAGCAGGACTTCGTTGTCCAATTGGAGTCCGAGACTCTGTCTGCAACCTGTGGTTGACTGGCCTCGTCTTGCGGCGATGGTCGCCGTGAGCGAAACGAAAGGAATCGTATGAAAGCAGGTTCAGGTTCAGGTTCACGAGGCGGGGGCAGGCCAATGAGTCAGGCTGCAGCTTCTCGTATTCAGAGCGCCACGGCGCGTGCCAGTGGTGGACAGGTTAGCAGCGGCAGTTTCGCCGCACGAGCGCAGTCCACTGCGGCGCACAATGCGACAGCCAGCAATGCGCCGGCTGGTGGCAAGAGCGGCAACTGATTTGAGACAGGCTTGGCCGTGCGCGCAGAGCGCACGGCCAAGCCCCCTCACAACATGAAAGCACCAACATCTGCGAAAGTCGGGCTGCCGAGTACGGGAGCAGTCTTGGCGTTCATGGTCGATTGCTTGGGAATTCCCAAGGACAGTGACAGCTACAACTACAAGGAGGTTGAACGACTCAGAAAAGGTGGGTTGTCGACGGAAAAACATTGGGCGGTTGCTCGTAATGTCATGGAGGCCATCGTCGCGTCGTTTGTGGACGCAAAGGCCGCCAACCAAACGGTTGACGCAGTGCTGAAGCAGCAAGTCGCCGCACCGATTAAGCGCATTCACTGGCAGATGCGGAAGGGATTGCTTGTTCCCGTCCCAGAGTTGGCTGCTCCGCATGAAGCGCTCACGTGGACCTGGAATGCGGACGGAGAACTACAGAATCTTCGTGAGCATCTCGTGCAGGACTGGATTGAATTCTTGGGACGGCACGAATTCCTCGGAAATCAATGTGGATGGAGCGAGAAACCTTGTGCCAATGTTTTGTTTCACTGGACATGTGCGTTCGTAGTGCCATTTCTGGCCGCGAACCTTATGGAGTATCAGCGAAACGACTCGCGACTCGAAAGCGGGATGCCTGGAGGCCGGTTTTGGTATCTGCCGCAATTGATTCTTCCCGAACCCACCGGCGACAAGCCTCAAATCAAGTGGCCGGTGAACTTCGTGATGGAATGGTGGGAAGACCTCTTGGGGGTTTCTTTGGAGGCGCACGCCGACTGGCTGTGTGCGCTTGGCGAGAATCCCGACAACGCGCGGAGGCAAGTCTATGCATGGCGTCACGAATACCGCCCACCCGACCACGCAACGATCGCTCGGTGGTGCAAGATGTCATGGACTGACAAATATGCCGGGACGTTCGCCGATGATTGCGCACTGTCCTTGGATGAACGGTGGAAACGTTGCCGGGCCTTTCTCGTCCGAAAGGGACTCCACGACCCGACCCATAATTGGCTGGAGAATCTGCGCGGCAGCCCACGGGAGATGTATCGGAGACAGTACCGCGGAGAACGGCTGGAGTTGGAGATCCTCCCGTTCAAGGAAGTGCCATTCGCTGCATTCTTTGAGTCGCCCGACCCAGTGGCAGCGGGACTGCCTGTGAATGAATTCGTGAAGCGTGTCGCAGAACGATATGCGCGACCGACGAACGAACAACTAAAGGCGCGGCTGACGATTGCCGCAGCCTTTCAGCGTGCATTCACACAGACTGAGAAATCGCTCGGAGTGGAAAATGCGATGCGAATCAACGAATGGTTTCAGCAAGTGTACTGCCTGTTGATGGATTTGCATAACCGGGCTGATCCCGAAACGAGAGAGGAAGTTCTTCGCCTGCTGCGCGCCACTCCGCAGTCCAAAGGCGGACTGCGTTTCGCTTGTGAATGGCTGTTTGATGAGAGTTGTTGGCTTCGCCTCCCTGCCGAGATTGCAGGATTAGCTGAATCCTGACCGAGTGTCTACCACTCCACCCTGGTCCGTTGGTGTATCAGCTACGCAGAATGCAGAAATAGACTGCATAACATTCGCAGAGTGGTCACGGCAAAAACACAGTACAACCTCAAGAACGCACAGGAATACTTCGAGGAACACCTCTGCGTTGGCGACTACTACAACGAAGGGCAGCGGGTCGCCGGCGAATGGTTCGGGTTGGGCGCGGAACGGCTCGGAGTGTCCGGGAAAGTCCGCGCGGATGACTTCCTGCGGCTGTGCGAAAACCAGCATCCAGCCACAGCCGAGACGCTCACTCAACGACTGAACACCACGCGGACAGAGGACAGCCACAGCGCGGCCAATCGGCGGATTTTCTACGACTTCACGTTCTCGCCTCCAAAGTCGGTATCGCTAGCAGCACTGCTTGGCGCGGATGAGCGTATATCAGATGCTCATGCACGTGCTGTGCGGTCGGCGCTGCGAGAGTTCGAGGCATTTGCCGCGACCCGCGTTCGCACCGGTAAGGCGCAGGGTGACCGGCTGACGGGGAATTTCACGGCGGCACTGTTCACGCACGACACGTCGCGCGCCCTCGATCCGCACCTGCACACCCACTGCATTGTGTTCAACGCCACGTTCGACCCGGTTGAGGATCGGTGGAAGGCGCTGCAGAACTGCGAGCTGCTGCGCGCTCGGAAGTTCGCCGAGAACGTCTACTACCACGAACTCGCGCGGGAATTGCGCGGTTTCGGTTATCGGATTCACAACTGGGCACGTGGGGACTTTCAACTCGAAGTCGTTTCCGATGAACTGTGTGACCGGTTTTCCAAGCGACACACTCAGGTTGATGAGGCGCTCGCAAAACTGCTGAAAGAAAAGCCGGAAATCGCCACCGGAAATCTTCAAGATTGGCGGGAGCGACTGGCGACCTCAGAACGGACGCGGAAACAGAAGGACCTGAGCCGGGACGAACTGCGGACATTGTGGGATGCGCAATTGAGCGACACGGAGCGGGCGGAACTTCGACGCCTCAAGGAATCTCCAGCCGAAGACGTGAAAGAGCGAAAGCCGATCACCATCGGTGAGGCGGTGCGATGGGCTGAAGAACATCTGTTCGACCGGAACTCGGTCGTGCTGGAATGCCAGGTGTGGCAGGAGGCACTAGGCCGGGCGCGCGGTGAGGATTTCTCAGTGTCCCAACTGTCGGACTTCACGCGGCAACGGAAGTACATCCGGAATGCGGAACGTCCGGGCGAAGTGACGTTGCGCGACGTTCTGCTGCGCGAATGCGAGATTGTTCAAACGGCCAAGGAGGGTGTTGCCTCCTCGTGGCCGCTGGTGGCAAATCCGCGTCCACCGAATCCACAACTCGACGACGAACAACGCCGCGCGCTGGACGGGCTGCTCTGTTCAACCAACACGGTTTCGGTTTTCCGTGGCGGCGCCGGCACGGGCAAGAGCTTTGTGCTGCGCGAACTCGTTGAGCAGATTCGTCAGTCGGACCGGCCTGTGGTCGTCCTTGCACCCCAACGTCAGCAAGTCGTGGACATGGAGAAAGCGGGATTTCCATCGCCGGCGACTCTGACGCAGTTTCTCCTCAAGCGCGAACTCGCCAACAACGCCGCCATCGTCGTGGACGAAGCCGGCCAGATTGGCGGACGGCAGATGCTCGAACTGATTCGACTGTGCAGCGAGCATAACGCGCGGTTGATCCTGTCCGGCGACACTCGCCAGCACGGGGCAGTCGAGGCTTCCGACGCACTCCTTGCCATCGAACGACATTCTGGCGTCCGGCCGGTGGAATTGCACACAATTCGCCGGCAGGATCCGGCACTCGCGCGTGACAACGATGAACGCACACGGATCAAGCGTTACCGGCAGGCAGTGGAGTTGGCCGCCGCCGGTAAGCTGGGAGAGTCGTTTGAGCGACTCGATAAAATGGGAGCAGTCGTGTCGTGCGGTTTGGGCGATCAAGCCGACAAGCTCGGCGATGAATATCTCCGGCTGGCGGAGCAGGACGCCTCGGTCGTCGTCGTCTCCCAGACCTGGGCAGAAGTCCATCGGGTCAACTCGCGCGTGCGCGATGCATTGAAATCGAAAGGGTTGATCGGTGCTCAGGACACCGTTGTACAGGCGCTCGATAAACTCGATCTGACAAACGCGCAGAAGCGCGATGAGCGATTCTACCCGCCAGATGCTGTCGTCGCGTTCAACCAGAAAGTCCGCCAGGCCGAACCGGGCGCGAAAGGCAAACTGGCCGGCGTCTTGAGATCCAGCGTGCTGGTCGAGGTCAACGGGCGGTTCGTCACAGTCTCGAACAAGTGGCTGGATCGTCTCACAGTTTGCCAGCCGCGCGAATTGCCGGTGGCGCAAGGCGACCGGCTGCATCTCAAATCGAATCGCCGGCTGGCTTCAGGCGGTCGCGTCACGAATGGTGAACTGGTAACGGTGAAGTCCGTTCGCGCGGACGGCGGAATTGAACTGACGGATGGCAGGGTGTTGGACAAGAATTTTCGCGAGTTCCTGCCCGGCTACGCGGTCACGTCCTACGGCTCACAGGGGAAGACCGTGGATTATGTCCTATTCTCCGACTCGACCATTAAGGCAGCGACCAACGGCCAGCAATGGTACGTGACGATCTCACGTGGCCGGCGCGGTGTCCGCATCTTCACGCCGGACAAAGAGCAACTGCGCGAGAACGTGGCCCGCTGCGGTCACCGCTCGCTGGCAATTGATTTTGCCGGTCACAACGCATCTCGTCGGGATCGGCTTTACCTGTGCATGCTCCGTTTCGGTCGGCGCGCGGCCCAGATGTTCTGTCGCCTCCAGCGCGCTCGTCATCATCGTCAATTCGTGGAGACACATGAGCACAAAACCACCCGAATGTTGGGCGTCTGACCCGCAAGCCCGCGCACTGCGCGTGGAGATTTCCCCCGAACGATCGCTTCTGCTGCCGTTCGATCAATTCACCTTCTCGGAGTTGACCAGCGAGGGCAAGGAACAGCGTCTGCGATTGGTTTTCGCCACACACGAAGTCGTGGTTCACGGTCACGCGTTGCGCCGCCTCGAAACGGTCATGCAACGGATGGAACTGTCTCTTGTCGCCAGGATGCCGTACGATTTGCGGACTGTCGCTGGTGACGGGCAGCCGCGGATTCTTGAAATCATCGTGAATGAAAACGATTTGGGAGCAGGGCCGAATCCGTAAGCGCCAGATTGATTGCACAATTGAGTTTGCGGCTCCCCCCCAAGCCCGCCGCGAGGGTGGCTGGAGGCTTGTCTACAGCACGTCAGAGGCATGAATTGCGCGCAGCGGATTGCCGTTAGTTCAGGCGATTTCTCCCAAAACGAAAGAAACTTGCCACGTACATTATCCAAGATGTGGCAAATTCACGGAACGTGACACGCTCCTCTGCTTCAAGTGCATCCCACACGATTTTGCAGTAACCGATTACATCGCCTGTCCAAATCTTGTCGAGTTTGTCCGGCAGGACAGCGTTGAACTGGTGCAGCAGAGCGAAGTCGAGGTATTTCCTGAGCATGTCGTGCACAGCTTGGTCAATCTGTGGATAACCGTCTTTTGACATGCACTGTTTCTGACCGTATTGCAGAAGGGCGATATTCAACCTCAACACCAAAACGTCCGCCGATGGCAGAGCGTGGCAATGTTCTGTCAGTTGCATTAGCGAAACAGAGAGTTGCCGGTGTTCTTGGAAAAGCTTCTGGCTCCCCGAAACCTCGTGAATCTCGTAGGGGCCGCCGATTTGGTTCCGGTAAGTTTCAAAGGTAGAGCACGCCACTCCGAGTTTGTTCCAGCAATAGTGATGATCATCCATTCCCCACAGCGAACGCAGCAAATTGTCAGTGGCAAAACCCAATTCCCTATTGATTTCCTCGGTGAGAAGATTCGATCCGTAGAAGAATCGCTGGAGGGCAGACAGGAAGCGCTTGGCATCTTGACCGGCAATAGCTTTATCCAGTTTGAACAATAGCGGCGCCAGTTCATTCATCGTCCCCAGCAAGAATGTGATCGGCATGTCGCCGTGAACATCTGTGTACCGGGCAATGTCGGGCACCGCTTCCCACTTGTCCTGAATTCGACGCTTCACGTGCCACTCTTCGCCGTTGGTGTAGACGGCAAACTCCGCTCGAATCCCTTGAGCGTCAGCGTAACTGATCGCTTGCGCCATCGCTTCGTCGTGTTTCTTGTGTCCGCGCGGTTTGCATTCAACGACGATGGTCGGCTGGCCGCGACGGGAGACAAGGATGTCAATCCGGTAGGACTTCGAGCCGACTCTAACTTCCCGCTCGAAGTCGATGTCGTTAATCGAAATCCTGTACGCGCGGATCAACTCATAAGCGCACCACTGCCGGACAAGTTCTTCCGGTCGGTCGCGGTGGTCTGTCGGCATGGAGTTTGGGGGAAAGAGGTAAGTACTCGGGCTGACCTCGTAAAATTCATTTCGTTGCATGTTGTCTCCGAGCTACTTTACGGGTTCGAGAAGTGTTAGGACGCCGTGGCTACGCAAGCGCACAGCGGATTCAAGAAGTATTTCGTCGTGAACACCGCCCTTGGCAACCCCACCGAACCAAGCACTGGCCACGGAGCCGCTCAGACGGGGATCGCCAAGGGTCGCAGCGCTGTCCCGTATGGCAAGGCCAGTTGCTGAGTCGTCCGGGGTCGTCTCAGCCTTCAGCTTTCTAATCCAATGAAAGCCTCGGGTCTTGAGTTGTGGGGAAATGTCCCACCACGGACTTGCGGCATCGCGAAACATGTGGATTGCGCATGGTTTGTCGCTTGCGGCGGTGTAGCGGAGGGCGGCGCTTTGGATTGAGACGGCAAATGTACTTGCGATTTCGATGATCCCCTTTAGCCCGGATGGGACTTCTGTCAGTGCCTTACGGAACTCGACGGTGGGCATTAGGAGGTGGGCAGCAAAAAGGTTGGCCTCGGCTTCAGCAGGATTGTCGGGCGGACTCTCGGTAACCGAGCAGTGAGGTGGAAACCCTGTCGCCAAAGCATTTCTATGCTCGTCTATAAAATAGTGGCCAAGCTCGTGCGCGACGGTAAACCTTGCTCGCGGCGAGCCGTAAGCCTGGCCACGAGCGGTGTTGCAAAAAATGTGGAATGCCCCACCCCGGTGCTCTAGCAATCCATCGAAATCGTTGCCGTAGTCTCCGTAGGACACAGTCACGTCAACCGCCTTAGCGACACCGTCTAGGAAGACTTGGCGCTCTCTTGAATGCGTCCGCCACACTTCTTCAGCGAGTTCAGAGATTAGCGCGCGTCTGTCAGGCGGGAGTTCTATCAGCGCCATTGCCATTGTCCTGGCGCTGTTCCCGCGCCTTAGCCCGATCTGCATCCATACGTTTTCGAACCTCCTCGCTGATCTTGCCACCGTTGCGGGCTGCCATGGCAAGATTTTCCTGAATTTCGCACGAGGTGACCTTAGCCGTGTTAGGAAGTCTTACAATCTTCTCTGTGGATTCACGAAGAAGCTGTCGGAACCTCTCAATGTCCGGGGTGGGAACTCCATCCATCTTCATAGTCGCTTCCAGTGAAGCGATGTCTTTCTCGCTCTCGGGGAAGAAGTGACCCGCAGCCCGAAGCGCGGAGTGAAGGGCCGCTTCGAACTCAGCGTCCGAGACTTCCTTGGGTCTTTCACTGTTCGGTTGGGTCTTCATGTGATCTACTTTGGTTTTTGTGTGTTTTGTTGGTTGGTTTCGCGTTCTTTAATGAATACTTTGCCGGCATCAATGAGGCGCTTACGTCTAACGCGCAGGCTGCATTCTGTCATCCCATGCTCCTGGCAGAGCCCTTCGCGAACGTCGTCATCCACAGCAGACTCGCCCTTCTCGTAGTCCCAAAACTCTGATGTAACGGTGAGGATTTCCTGGTCCTTTGCTGACAGCGTCTGCAAATACTCCAGAGCCAGCTCTTGTCTACGGGTTAGAATCTGCCTCGCTTCAACCCCCGACCGGTCTGCAATATTTTCAATCCGTTCCTCTTCACCACCCGGGTTTCGCATGACAGGTCTGCGTTTCTCGGCACGAAGACTGTCTAAATAAAGGTTCTTGAGTATCCGAAAGAGCCACGCTATTACCTGTGTCCGCCGTTTTTTTGGGCCTTTGGAAACAAACCCGTCGGCCTCCAGATACGCCCTAACGAACGCCGCATTTACGAAATCCTCAGCTGATTCCCCAAAAGTCTCGTACCGGTACTTGATACACCAACCCAGCAGGGTCCGCGCATGCCGGCGATGCAATTCCTCACATGCTCTGCGCGCAAGTTCCTCGTCGATGGACTTGAGCGCCATATACGTGAGGAGGCCATCGTCTGATTCGTTCTCAAGTTGGGCATGGCCGCAGGTCACCAGCACCACTTGAGGAACCGCCTCAGAACTCGGAGCACTTTCGGTTTCCTCATGCATCATCAACATAACGTTTCAGCGTTTCACTCGCGGCGGCGGTCTGAATGAAACGCCCAAGCGTTATGTTCATTGAAAGGGCATTGTGCCCCGCACCACGGTAGAAAGGATACATTGACATGAGTACAAGTGACAAGCCGGCAAAGGAAGAGCATCAGAAGAAACGGATTGAAGAAGTGATCGTTGTGGAGGAAATCATCATCGAGGAGGTGGACATCGAGGAATGCGCCCGTGCAGGCAAGCACCCGCCGAAAGCGAAGCGGTACAAGATTCGGGTTGATGATCGCTATTTCGTGGTGACGGAACCTTGTATGACGGGGCGCGCCATCCTCGTGTTGGCGGGCAAAACGCCGCCCGAAAGCTACATTCTAACGCAGAAATTGCACGGTGGTAAGCTGCACACCGTTGAACTGGATGAGGTTGTCGACTTCACAAAGCCGGGCATTGAGCGGTTCAACACCTTGCCGCGTCAAGTCCAAGAGGGTTGAGCGATGCGTCGGCAGTTTTCTCTCCCCGAGGATGATGTTGAAGTGCTAGATTCCTTGGATGTTGATTGGGAAACCATCCGGGAATCTAACGGCCAGTGGCTTTTGCTTCACCGGTTCGCACTTCCGCAGGGGTTCAATCTCCAGAATGGATCGGTTGCGATTCAGATTCCAGGCAACTATCCAGTCGCCCCGCTTGACATGGCTTATTTCTTCCCGCACTTGGCACGACTTGACGGCCGTCCCCTCCGGCAGACGCAAGCACGCATGCACGTTGACGGCAAGGAATGGCAGCGGTGGTCAAGGCATTATTCTTGGATACCCGGACAGCACAATGTTGGAACGCACATTGTACTTGTCCGACACTGGCTGGAACACGAGACGGGGAAAAACTAGAAATGGGCGGAGTTAGCAGAACACTGCGGCTCACTCAGGCGCAGTGGATTCGGCTTCAACGCCATCTGTTTCCCGGTGACGGGCACGAGTTGATATCTTTGGCTCTATGCGGGACCCGCATAGGCACGCACAGCCAGATCTACTGCCTCCATGATCTTATCGAAATTCCCGCCGACGCGTGTACGCTTCGAAGCCGATCTGCAGTTCGTTGGGATGTAGGGGCGCTTGTGCCAGTCTTGGAAAGGGCGCTGAAGCGAGGATTGTGGACGATGAAGATTCACTCCCACCCAGAGGGCTATGAGCGCTTCTCGCCACAGGATGATGAAACAGATCGTGAGTTAGCGAAGGGAATCGAGGCAATTCTGGATCGTTCACCGAGTCTGATAAGCTCGTTCATGTCGCCCTCTGGGTCCATCTGGGCACGCATTGTAGATGCGAAAGAAGGCTTTCAGTCTGTGGAACGAGTGGTAACAGTAGGCGACGACGTGATCTTCAGTGGTTCCGAGCCTCAACGAGGGGAGGATGAGGCTGACTTGCGAACTCGCCAGCTCTTCGGAGACGGAACTATGAATCTTCTCGGCTCTATGGCTATCGGTGTGGTCGGCTGTTCCGGCACAGGCAGTTGGGTGATTGAAGCGTTGGGAAGACTGGGCGTTGGGAAACTCGTTTTGGTCGATCCTGACCACATGGAGCGCAAGAACCTGAACCGCATTGTCAACGCTACGGCAGCCGATGCAGCAACGAAACGCGCGAAAGTTGATGTTCTGGCAAGTGCGGTAAGGGCGATGGGGCTCAACACCGTTGTCGAGACCTTCCAATGCGATTTGGGCAGGCCAGACGCGATCATCTCCTTAGCAGCCTGTGATTTTTTATTTGGGTGCATGGACTCCGCCGACGGACGGGATCTTCTGAACCGCATTTCGACGTACTACTTAGTGCCTTACATTGATATTGGAGTTCGGCTGGATGCGGATGGCCGCGGCGGAATCGAACAGGCATGCTGTGCATTGCATTATCTTCTACCAGGTGGCTCTAGCCTTTTATCGCGCGGTGTAATCACACCGGAACAAGTGCAGGCGCAGGCATTGTATCGGACGAACCCAAAACAACATGCGGCTTTGGAAATGGAAGGCTACATCAAGGGTGTCCCTGTTGACCGACCGGCTGTGGTCAGTGTGAATGGTTTCGTCGCGATGCATGCTATAAATGAAATGCTGGCGAGAATACACCCCTACCGGCGTGATTCGAATGAAGACTATCGATATCAAATGTTTTCGCTTTGCGATGGGTCTTGGCTCCAGCTTCCTGATGGCTCGCCCTGCAAATTGCTTTCTCGATATGTCGGCCGGGGCGATGTGAACCCGCTATTAGGAAACCCAGCCTTGTCATGAGACGAATCTTTCGAAAATGGCTGGCCGATTGGCTTCGCAATAATCGGCGTGAGCCAGCGCGGTTTCGGACGCAAAAGACGAAGCAACAGCCCGATGTGGTTCGCCCCAATGTGATTTACCAAATAGGGGACGATGAATGCGTTTGGGCTGCGGTTCTCCGCTGTCCTTGCGGCTGCGAGGATGTGATTCATCTGAGCTTGGTTTCCGACGCTCGGCCTTCGTGGAAAATCCAAAAATACAGAAACGGGAACGTCACCCTATTGCCCTCAGTAAGAAGAACCGTGGGATGCAAGAGTCACTTCATCATCTACCGTAGCCGAGTGGTTTGGTGCCTGCGTGAGGCGGAAGAATACAACTTCTGAAAGTACGATGTGGCCGCGAGAAACCAAGGCTTGCAGCGGCGACAGCGAGGGTGGCATCTGATCCTCACCGCAAAGCCAATGGCTTCGGGTTTTGCTGCGGAGCGCAGCAGGCCGCAGCGAAAAATACGAAGTCTTTGGCAGTCGAAATGACTGTTTTCCGGCTCGCATTTGTTGCGTCGAAGTCGGTGTGTTTGAACACCGACACTCGCCTGCCTGCCAGCAAGGATACTTCACCAAGTACCGACTGATTGCTTTGCGCTCTGGTGCGCACTCATAGGTACAACGTTCGCCGCTTGCTCCGGGAAGATGTTCCACCAGGCTGTTGCTTCCTGCGGCATGACCAACTCGCGGTAGTGTCGGAAAATCATGGTGGGCGTGTTTCCCATTTCCAGCGCAACTTTGGCGGCGTCTTGGCACTGCGCCAAACGGTAGCTTGCGTAGGAGTGGCGCAAGCCATTGTTCGGCCAATCGATGCCATGCTCCTTTGCCAGCGCCGAGGCGGTTCGCCCGATGCGAATCCACGGACAGACCTTGCCTGTGAGTGCGCGGTACGGAGCAAGCCACGCTGCCAGGTTGGGCTGAATCGGCACAAGCCGGCGTTGCGCTGTTTTGGCCTTCCTCGCGGCGACCTCGACAAATCCCTGAGCAAATCGCACGTCCTCCCATTCGAGGCGGAGAAGCTCAGCGTGGCGAAGGCCGGTGAAGGCACCGATGGCAAGAAACGGAATCAATTCCGCGTCGGCCTTGGAAATCAGCTTGATGAAGTCTGCGGGCCGGAAAATCTCGATTTTGTCGCCGATTGCCTTCGCGCGGGGGAGGCCATCGGCTTCCGTGGAACGATCACGGGGCAAATATCCGGTTTGTTTGGCAAAGCGCCACAAGGTCACGGTGACGTTGCGGAAGTTGTTGCGCGACCGGGCGGACACGGGGAGCGAACGCAGCCACTCCTCGATTTTCGGCCGAGTGATCTGCATGATGGGGCCGGGCAATGCAGCTGTGATATGCGGTAGCCGCTTGTTCAAGTCGTCGAGGTATGCTTGGCTGGCGCCGTCGCGGCGTTTGGCCTCGACCATTTCCGTAGCGATCTCGGTGACGGTCTTCTGCGGTACATCGGGCAGATTGTGACGGCAAAAGAACTCAGCGGCCTCGTTGAGGGAGGCCCCCTGGATCTTTCCCCGGGCCGCAACGTATTCGTGGATTGCTGAACTGAGCGGAACCCCGAAGGGCTCCAAAGCCTTCACCGAATACAGGTATCCGTCGAGGTCTTTTCCGGTGAGGGTCTTTGCGGTCGCCTGTTGATTGTGGACTGCACCCGCGATCTCTGCGGCCCGGTCGCGAGCCGCATCCTTGGTGCGAAAGGCTTCAGTGCGTCGTTTGCCCGCAATCGCGTAGGTGACAAACCACCGTCCGTCTCGACCGGCGTAGCACTTCACACTGACGCCACCGACGGTGACCTGAAACGACCGCGTTTCAGTACTGAGCTTCTGGGCTTTGATCTTGGCCATAACAATGGCCAAATCTGCTACAATCTGCTACAGATTTCAAGAACTTTCCATTTTGCCTAATAAAAAGTGGTGGAGGCGGTGGGAGTTGAACCCACGTCCTCTGCAAAGTAACCGTGAATGACTACATGCTTGTCCCGTCTTTGGGTCTCGCCCGGCGCGCTGCCGATGGGCAGGCCACGCGCCGCGCCAGCCTCCAGTTACATGTTCGCCCGGGGCCCTGAAGACGACGACCACGGACTAACCTGCTATCGTCGTCTCAGCCCACCAGCAGGTGTCGCGGGTGAGACGTCGCGGTCAATTAAGCCGCGAGTGCGAGCTCTTGGTTCGCAGTTATGTGTTTGTCCGGTGTTTAACGAGGCCTCCGAACCACCTCGGCATGCCGCTCACGCTCCCTTCACAAAGTCGAATCCGTTTCGCCCCCGTGAAAATGCAGCGTTGTAAGACAATACCAATATAGCGGACGGCGACGGGAAAGCAAGCCGGCGGAAGGGCGAAACGCGGGCAAAAAAAAGCGCGCGGTGGCGAACCACCGCGCGCGCGGGTTGAGAGATCAGCCTGTTCTTCGGTCGGAGGAGGCGCCGACCTTGATGGCGTTGGGGGGATTCGAACAGTTGACTCTCAACCCGTGACGCGCGGAAGGGCCGGGTCGCCGGGCGACCCGGGTTCCTCCGCTATAAAACAGGCGCTGGCCCGCCATGAACGGTATATCCTGCGCACCCCGCGCAGCCTGCTTCACGGCCAACCCTAGAGCCAGCGCCATAAACGGGTTCCTGTTTATTCGGTCGTACATGAGTCCGCGAGCTGGAGAGCTTCGCCGAACTGAAATGGTTGTTTGAGTGCACTTTCGCCCTTCTTGGAGCGGCCGGCGGCGTCCCACGGCTGGGACAAACGGCCGGCGCACACGACGACGTGCGCGTGCGGGCAACGTTTCTTGATGGCATCGGCCAGGTGTTGCGCGGAGGCATTGGTGAGCGCGGCGTCGATGAACGCCACGTCGATCGGATTGTGCTGGACAAATTCCAACGCCGCGCGGGCGCCATCGCGCACTTCGACGCTGCGATTGGGCGCGCGGAGTAATCCGGCCAACATCTCGCGCATGGCGGCGTTTTCATCTACAATCAGCACCCGGTAGATTTCCTGTTTATTGGCTCCGATCATCCCTTGTCCCTGCCTCTGCCCTTACGCCTGTTTCCTTTAACGCCTGTCTGCCTAACGCCTGCAAACGCCTGACGGTATGCGTGAATAGCAGTGGGTATGCCAACACGCCTGTAGAGGCCAAAAACGCGGGTTTCGAGAGGAATCAGCCAAACAGCCAATCTCAAAAAAGAGGAATGCGGTAGGGGAATTCCTGAGGAAGAATCATCAATGCGGCAAACCGAACAGGTAATAAATCAGACACAAGAAACCGAGTGATACGGCGCCCCACCCCAGCTCGCGATGCCGTCCGCAGGCCAATTTAATGATGGGATAGACCACCAGCCCCGCAGTCAGGCCGTTCGCAATATTGTAAGTGAACAGCATCATGGTGATCGTCACAAACGCCGGCACAAGCTCGGTCATATCATCAAAGCGGATCTTTCTTACAGAGCCGAGCATGAGCACGCCGACCGCAACGAGTGCAGGGCCGTAGGCGAAGCGCAGGTTCTGCAGCGGTTCGACCAGCGGAATGAAAAACAGCGAGGTGGCGAACAGCGCCGCCGTCGTCACCGCGGCGAGCCCGGTGCGTGCGCCTTCGCGGATTCCCGTGGCGGATTCGATGTAGGCGCCGCTGGTGGATGTGCCGACCAGTCCGCTGAACATGCAGGTCAGTGCGTCGACCATCATGGGCCGCTCAATTTTGTCGAAATTGCCTTTTTCGTCGACGAGGCCGCCGGCGGCGCCCACGCCCACGAGAGTCCCGAGCGTGTCGAGAAAACCCATCAGGAACAGCGTCAGCAGGATCGGCAGGAAGCTCAATCGCAGGACGCCGGCGATGTCCAGTTTGAAGGCGATTGCGCGCAGATCGTAGTCGCCCGTGAACGGCATGGCCACAATGCCGCGCGGCGCATGGCCAAACCCGAGCGCGCACCCCGCCGCGGCAGTAACAACCATGCCCACGAGAATGGCGCCGCGAACGCGCCGGTGCAGCAACACGGCAATGACCAGAAAGCCGAAGATCGCCAGCAACACCTGCGGATCACGGAAATTGCCGATCTTTACGGGCACGTCCGGATTGCGCAGGAATTCTTTGTTCGGCGCCAGGAGCGTCGCCGCCGGCGCGCCCGCGACAAAGCTCGCCACGATGCCGGTCTCGTAAAGACCAATGAAGGCAAGGAACAGCCCGATGCCCACGGCGAAACTGTGTTTCATGCTCGGCGAGATCGAGTTCGCCAGCCACGAGCGGATGCCGAGCAGCGTGATCGCAACAAAGCCGACCCCGCTGACGAACACCGCCCCGAGCCGTTGCTGCCAGCCGATCCCCATCGCCGCCAGGCCAAACGCGATGAATGCGTTCTCGCCCATGTACGGCGCCACGGCGATCGGCCGGTTCGCGTACACGCCCATCAGCAAGCTGCCAAATACCGCCGACAAAATCGTTGCCACCGTGCTCGGGCCTGATGGAATCCCGGCAAAGCTGAGGATCGCCGGGTTCACCACGATGATATACGCCATCGTGATGAAGGTGGTTACGCCGCCGAGGATTTCCGTACGGGCGCTCGTTCCGTGCTCGCGCAGCTTGAACAACCGCTCCAACATGCCAACGAGAATACCGCATCCCGCCACCGGCGGAAAGACTTGGATTACCTGGCAGGCGCGACCGACAACCGCGTCAGATTGCTTTGCGCCTCTGCCAGATTTGGATTGAGCTGCAATGCCCGTCGCAACTCCCTGGCGGCTTCCTGGGTCTGGCCTGCATTCATGAAGGCAATTCCCAATTTGCTGTGAGCGTCCGCGTCATTGGGATCGATCCGCAATGCCTCCTGGTAGTGCGCGATCGCGTCCGGCAGATCGCCAGTTGCCTGAAGCGCGTTCCCGAGGTTGTAGTACGCCCCGGCATAGTGGGGATCGATCTGCAGGGCTCGTTGATAGTGCCCGATCGCCTCCGTAAGTTTGCCCAGCCGAGCCAACGCCAACCCCAAATCGTTCTCGACCGCGGCCGAATTGGGGTCGATTTGCAACGCCTGCTCGTACTGCACGATGGCGTCGCTGACGCGGCCTTCCCGCGACAGGGCATTGCCCAGGTTGTTGCGCGCCGCGGCGAAATCCGGGTTGATCGTCACTGCCTGCTCGAAATGTCCGACGGCCTCCCCCATGCGGTTCAGTCTCATCAACGCCAGCCCCAGATTGTTGTGCACCCCTGCGTAATCGGGCCTGAGCTGCAACGCTTGTTCGTACTGCGCGATCCCCTCCTCCGGCCGGCCCGAGTGAACCAACGCCAGTCCCCAATTGCCGTGCGCCTCGGCTGAATCCGGCCGGATGGCCACAGCCTGCTGGAAATGTCCGAGAGCCTCCGCCACACGGTTCAATCTCATCAACGCCAGCCCCAGATTGTTGTGCGCCTCCGCGTAATCGGGTTTGAGTTGCAAGGCTCGTTCGTACTGTGCGATCCCTTCCGCAATCTTGCCGGAGCGGACCAGAGCCATTCCCCAATTGTTGCACGCCTCGATGCTCTGCACGTTGCTCACCAATACGCTGAACACCACCGAGAACGCCAGCAGGAGGCTCCACCCCCAGCGCATCACCCGCCGTCGGCGCGGTTGGGAAACCGCCGCGCGCTCCAAACTGAGGATGCCGATAACAGCCAGCAGCACCAACGAGGGCAGTAAATCCACCTGATAGCGGATGCTCGCCGAGAGAAACAGGCCCAACGTCAAAGCGCTTGCCCCAAAAACAATGGCGACCGCCGTCAGGAATCCGGAGAGGATGGAACGCGCGTCGGCTGGGCGATCGCGCCACGCCAGCGGCGCCGCCAGCGCCAGCCACACGATGGGAATATTTGCAAGGATGCCGAAGGGATGTTCCAGGCGCCCGTAGCCCGACGGCGGGAGCGGCATCGTGATGTCGTGTACGAAGGGAAATCGTGTGGTCCAGTGCGCCGGCTCCAGGTAGAAGATCCGGATATTGAACCACAGATAATGCAGGCTGAACGGCGGACCGGTGACCTGTCGGTCTCCAGACAACACGTAGCGCAAGCCGAACTCGAAGGGATTGTCGAATCGCAGGGCGTTGTAAGACATCAGCCCGATCCCGACGAGCATGATCGGACCGGCGGCAGCCAGCAGCGGAGCGAAAATCCCTCCCCGCTCCCGTCGCGCCTGGACAACCGGCACCAGCAGGGTGAGCCCGCCGAATAGCAGGGACGGCCGGGCTCCCACCGCCAATCCATACGCCAGGCTCGCCGCCGCCAGCCACCAACACCGTCGCTTTGGTTCATGCAATGCCTTCCAGATTCCCGCCAGTGCCACCATGGCCAATGCGTACCCACAGCTAATCGACACCTCCCAGACGTCACATCGAGCGAGGAGCGATGCCGTGCCGGTCACCAAACCAAGCGCCAGGGCACCGGCCGCGACCACGGTGACATTCACGTTGGCAAAGTAACGCCGCCAAATCGCAGCCAGCAACCCCGTACTGACGAGGAAGCCGATGATGCAAAAAACAACCACCGCGTCCTTTTGAGGGAGATAGTTGCCCGTCAGCGCCACATACGGCCAAAGGAGCAGCACGGCCGGTGTAACTCCGTAATACAGGTACAATTTGCCCCTGTAATAACTCAGGTCGAGCAGCCCGTACGCCTCGTTGGCTTTCCGATCGTACGGATCGGGGAGTTGCACGAGCCCGGCAGGAGCCACTTTCTTCACGCTGAGTTGGCCCGCGCGAAAGCCTTGTACCAACAAATTGTAATAATCGTCGGCGGGATTCAGGCTGGTTGACACGAGGAAGCCCGAGCGGGCGGTATACGCATAAATGCCGCAAACCAAAGCGCACACCACTGTCAGGAATGCCCACGCTCTATTCATCGCTTTTGGGGGGCGCTCGTTGCGTGCTCGTGCAGCTTGAACGGCCGCTCCAACATGGCAACGAGAATACCGCACTCCGTCGCCAGCAGGAAGATTGGATTAATCGGCGGGCGCGGCCAGCAACTTCGCCAGATTGGTTTGCGCCTCCACCAGATTCGGATTGATCCGTAACGCTTGCTGCAATCGTTCGATGGCCTCACGGTTCCGGCCCATCGTCATGAGAGCCTCGCCCAACTTGTTGTGACTGTCGGCGTCGTCGGGATCGATCCGCAACGCTTCCCGATAATGTGCGACCGCGTCAGGCACGTTGCCCGTTCCCAACAGCGCGTTTCCAAGGTTGTAGTGTGCCTCGGCATCGTTGGGATCGATCCGCAGCGCTCGCTGATAGTGGCCGATCGCCTCCGGGAGTCTGCCCAGCCGGGCCAATGCCACCCCCCAATCGCTCTCCACTGCGGCTGAATCGGGGTCGACTCGCAGGGCCTGCTCGTATTGCCCGATGGCCTCGCTGGCGCGGCCTTCCCGCAACAGGGCATTACCCAAATTGTCGCGCGCCACAACCAGGTCCGGTCGGATAACCAATGCCTGCTCGAAATGTCCGATGGCTTCGGCCACGCGGTTCAATCTCATCAACGCCGCCCCCAGATTGTTGTGCGCCTCGGCGTAATCGGGATCGAGCTGCAACGCCCGCTCGTAGTGCTCGATCCCCTCCGGAAACCGGCCCGAACGGACCAGAGCCACTCCCAAATTGTCGTGTGCCTCCGCTGAACCCGGACTGATCGCCAGCGCCTGCCCGAACTGTCCGATGGCCTCCGCCACGCGGTCCAATTTCATCAACGCCAGCCCCAGATTGTTGTGCGCCTCCACGTAATCGGGATCAATTTGCAGCGCCCGCTCGTAGTGCCCGATGCCTTCCTGGAGCCGGCCAGAATGTACCAAAGCCACCGCCAAATTGTTATGTGCCCTGGCCAAGTCCGGTCTGACAACCAATGCCTGCTCGAACTGTCCGATGGCCTCGCCCGCGCGGTTCAATTTCATTAACGCCAGCCCCAGATTGAAGTGCGCCTCCGCGCTATCGGGATTGAGCTGCAACGCCCGCGTGTACTGCTCGATCCCCTCCGGAAGCCGTCCCAAGCGGACCAATACCACTCCCCGATTGTCGCGAGCCTCGGCAGATCGCTGCAGGCTGACCAACAGGTTGAACGCCACCGAGAATGCCAGCAGCAGGCCCCAACCGCAGCGCGCGGCATACTGCCAGGCCGGTCGGCTGGCCAACGCGCGCTCCGATCCGAGGATGCCAATTATCGCCAGCAGCACCAGCGGGGAAACGAATTCCACCTCATAGCGGATGCTCGCAGTGAAGAAGGAACACAAGGTCAGTGTACACATCCCGAAGACCACGGCGACTGCCGCCAGGAATCCGCGCAGGCACGAACGCGTTTCCGCTGACCGACCGCGCCACGCCAGCGGTACCGCCAGCGCCAGCCACACCAGCGGAATGTTGGTCAAGGCTCCGTAGGGAGACTCAACCTCCGCAAACCCTGTTGGCCATCGCGGCACGGCGACGTCGTGCACGAATGGAAATCGACTGCTCCAGCACGCTGGCTCCAAAAAATAGACCCGGAAGCTGAACCACAGATACCCCAGGCTGAACAACCGCCGTCCAAACTGCCGGTGTCCGGCCAACACGTAGTGAACCCCGAACTCGAACGGACTATCGAATCGCAACGCGTTGTAAATCATCAGGCACAGTCCGATGAGCGAGAGGGGACCGATGGCCGCCATCAGCAACGCGCCAATCGGCCGACGCTCGCGCCGCGCCTGAACCACCGGCACCAGTAGGATCACGGCGCCGAACAGCAAGTTGGGCCGCGATCCCACCGCCAAGCCGTAGGCCAGACTGGCCGCCGCCAGCCACCGGCCTCTCCGTGACGGGTGGTGCAACGCCCCCCAAATCGCGGCCAGGGCCAACATCGTGAACGCGTAGCCACAACTAATGGACACCTCCCAGACGTCGGATCGAGCCAATAGCGGAGATATGCAGGTGGCCAACCCGAGCGCGATGGCCCCGGCGGCAACCGTAACAACGCTGACCTCGGCAAAGTACCGCCTCCAAAGCGCACACAACAAACCGACGCTGGCGAGGAAGCCCACGACGCAAAACAGCAGTACTGCATCCTTTTGAAGCAGGTAGTGGCCTGTCAACACAACATACGGCCAAAACAGCAGCACGGGCGTGATTCCGTAATAGAGATACAACCTGCCTTTGTAATAACTCAGGTCGAGCAGGCCGTAGGATTCGTTGGCCTTCGGATCATACGGATCAGGGAGTTGCGCGAACGCCGGGGGCACCGCCTTTTTTACGCCGAGCTGGCCGGCGCGGAAGCCGGCGACCAGCAAATTGTAATAATTATCCGCCGCGTCGAGACTGGACGACACGACATACCCCGATTGGGCGGTGAACATATAAATGCCGCAAACCAAGGCGCACACTGCGGCCAGCAATACCCACGCTTTATTCATTGCTCTCGATGACGGAGGAAGCCACTACGGGCTCGCCGCCGTTGGCCGGCCAATCTCGTGCCCGTTTCATCGGCAACCCCAATGGGCCGATTACTTCCGAAAAACAGCGCGAATGAACTCGTCACCGTGGATGGTCCCGAATCCGCCCGCGGCACAGCTTTGCTCGTCGTAGCGCTCGACCTTGTCGGGGGCTTGTCGCGGATCGCGAATCGCAAACGGGACAGCGTCACGAACATGGATGCGTTTTTCCACCGGCGTCGGATGATCCGGTAAGACTGCTACGACGGCTTCCATGTTCCGCTGTTCCAGTCCCTGCAGAATCCGGCCGATCAACCGGGCATCGAGGTCTTCGATGGTACGAATCTTCAGTTCGAGATTGCCCTCATGGCCGGCCTCATCGGGCGCTTCGACGTGGACGTAACAGAAATCGCAGTGCTCGAGCGCGGCCAGACAGGCGTCGGCCTTGCCCTCGTAGTTGGTGTCGAACAGGCCGGTGGCGCCGGGAACCTTGAGGACTTCGAGTCCGGCGTACACGCCGATGCCGCGAATCAAATCCACTGCCGAGATCACCGCGCCCTTCACCCCAAACCGCTCCTGAAACGTCCACATCTTCGGACGTTTGCCGGGCGACCACAGCCATATCGAGTTGCCCGGATCTTTGCCGGCGGCTCGGCGACGCTGGTTGACCGGATGATCCTTGAGGATCGGCCAGGAGCGGCGGATCAACCCATTGAGCAAGTCGGCGGTTGACCGCGCTTCCGCGACTTTGGGGCGGATCAGAAGTCCTTCCGCCGGCTCATTCGGGTGATCGTGTGGCGGGGCGCAGTTGAGACGCGGGTCGAGCCCCTTCCCTACGAACAGATGCCGATAACTGACACCGGTATAGAAATTGAGGCCGGGACCGCCGATCTCCTTCTGCAGCGTCTGGAGAATCTCATCCGACTCCGCCGAGGTGATGTGTCCCGCCGAGTGGTTCTTGATGCGCCCATCGTCGAACAGGCAAATCAAGTTACAGCGCATCGCCATGTCGTCGCCGCGAATGTCGACACCCATGCTGGCGGCCTCGAGCACGCCGCGGCCCTGCAAGACCTGACGGGGATCGTAGCCCATCACCGACAGGTTGGCGGCCTCGCTGCCCGTCGGCATATCCTCTTCAATGGTCTTGAACAGGCCGCAGCAGCCCTCGCGGGCAATGCGATCCATGTGGGGTTTGCGGGCTGCTTGCAAGGGGGTCTTCCCGCCCAGACGCGCGACGGGATAATCCGACATGCCGTCGCCCAGTATGATGATATACTTCATGTGTCCGTGGTTCTCCGGCGATCTGACCGGTCTTTCCATGATGCCTCATCAACCGCCAGCCGGCAACCACGAATCACCGGCCGCTATTGACTTGCCCCGACCTGCGATGCAATATCGCGCGCCGTGAGAAAGCCATCTGTCACCGTCCGCGTGCCCGCGACGACGGCCACTCTCGGCCCCGGGTTCGACACGCTCGGTGTGGCCCTCAAGCTGCACAATCAGATTTCCATTCGCGAGTCCGACGGCCTGAACGTGGAACGCGTCGACGACCAGAAGGGGTCGGCTTCCGCCAACGCCATATCGCGGGAGGCGGTCGACGCCTTCTTCCGTCGCAGCAAGGTCAAACCCCATGGCCTGCAGATCGAAGTCAAAGGCGACGTGCCGGCCGTCGGCGGACTTGGCTCGAGTGTGACCGTCCGCCTCGGCATCGTCTACGCCCTGAATGAACTCGATGGCCGCCCGCTTTCCGACACGGCGCTGCTCGAAGTCGTCACGGAGCTGGAGCAGCATCCCGACAACGCCGCGCCCGCGTTATTTGGCGGCTTCGTGGTGTCCGGGGTGATTGACGGCGCGATTCGCTACCGTCGCTTCAACGTGCCTCCCTCGCTGAAGTTCGTCGTATGCATCCCGGGTTTCGCTATCTCAACGGAAAAAGCGCGGGCGTTGCTACCGAGGCAGGTATCGCTCGGTGACGCGGTCGAGAACATGAAACGGGTGGCATTGATCATTTCCGTCTTTGCCACGGGGGATTACTCCCTGTTGCGCGGATTATTCGACGACCGGTTCCATCAGCCCTATCGCAAGAAACTCGTCCCGCTGCTGGACAACGTCATCACCGCCGGCACCGAAGCCGGCGCGCTCGGCGGCTGGTTGAGTGGTTCTGGCCCCGGCGTCATCTGCATCACGGAGCAAAAGGAAAAGGCGGTTGCCGAGGCCATGGCCAACGTGTTCGCCCGTCAGCAAATCCGTTGCGAGACCCACATCCTCGTCGCCGACAATGACGGCACGCGTGTAAAGCGGGCCTGAGCGCTCCGTTCGACGGATCATTGAATCGGTGGCGAACCAACTGCGGTGCTTTCCTTCGATACAGGCGGCGCGCGGCGCCCGGCTTCGGCGCTCTGGCGCTGCGCCTCGTCATGAAGTCCCTGCTTGTCGAGCACCTTCGCCAGGGCGTTATGAACATCCGGCAGGTCCGGATTCAACCGCGCCGCTTCACGAAGCTGTTGGGTGGCACGTTCCAAATCCCCGCTGTTGGCCAGGGCGATTGCCATGTCATAGTGGTCACCGGCGTTGTTGGGGTCGAGTCGCAGTGCTTCCTCATACTGGTGGATGGCCTCGTCGAACTGATTCTGGTTCGCAAGGGCGTGGCCGAGATTGACGTGCGCCTGGGCGAAATCCGGCCGCAGTTCAATGGCTTCCCGGAATTGCGCCGTGGCTTCGTCGAGGTTTCCCAACGAAGCGAGCGCCGTCCCCAAATTGTTCCGCACCTCGGAGGCGTTGGGTTCCATCCGCAACGCGTCGTGATATTGTTCGATGGCTTCGGCGAACTTCCCCCGGGCGGCCAGGATGCAACCGATATAATACCGGGGCCGAACCAGATCCGGCTGCCAGCGCAAGGCCTCTTGGTATTCGTGAATCGCTTCGTCCATTCGTCCTTGAGCTTGCAGCACTGTGCCGAGGTCGGAATGACAAATCCCACATCCTGGATTGATCAGCAAGGCGCGGTCAAATTCGTCGATCGCCTCCTTGAGCTTCCCATCGGAGGCGAGGACAACACCCAGTTGGTCATGAGCGGCCCAGCAGCCCGGATTCATCGCGAGCGTGGTTCTCGCAAAAGTTCCCCGGTCTGTGAACGCCCGGCTGTGTTGCCACGCAAGAATGCTCAGCGCTGCCAACACGGCGATAGAGAGACCGCAGCCTGTGGTCCGTGGCAACAGATGCCATCGGTTCTGAATCCAAACGCCGCCGCAAGCAACCAACGTGATGAGACCCAGGCTCGCCAGGTATTGAAGATGATCCGCCACGAACGAGAATTGAAGATAGGAGTATGAAAACAGTCCCAGAACCGGCAGGAGCGAACCGATAAAGAACAGCGCCGCCGCCAGTGGAGCGCGGCTCCATCTACGCACGAGCCAGAGCGCGATCAACAAGGTCGCAACTCCGATCGGGTATAGGTAATCGGTTGCTACCAGTTGGTCGATCGACCAACGGGGATAAATCGGGCACAAGCCAACCGGCCACAACAGCTTGCCGGCATAGAACCAACAGGCGTGGCCGGCGATAACCAGCCGCTGTGCCATTGAGAACTTCAACTGCCAGCTTATCGGACCAAGCTCCTCCCGCTGGACGCGCAGGACCACCAAACCATCCACGAGCGCGAGCGCCACAAATGGAACCAGCGGCAGGACATCACGTTTCCAGGACAGCGTGCCGCGTTTCCACCACAAGATCACCAGCATTCCGAAGGGCCAGACGACCGTTGAGGCCTTGCTGAGCAGGGCCAGAAGGAAGGACGCCACGGCGAGAATGAACCACGTGTGTCTCCGGGTTTCGTCGAATCTCAAGTACATTATGGCCGTGGTAAGGAAGAAGATCCCCGACATCGTGTTCTTCAGTTCGGCGATCCACGCGACCGATTCGACGTGAACCGGGTGTAGCGCGAAAATCCATGCCGCGAGCCAGGCTCCGTTGATTTGTAATCGGCGGAGAACCCTCACAAGCAGCAGGGCCACGGCGAGATGACAGCCGATATTGACGAAATGGTAGCCCAATGTAGACGTGACCCAGAACTGCCGCTCAACCCAAAACCCCGTATCAACCAGCGGTCCGAAGACGTGCGTGATGGCAGGCTCAGACCAGATTTGCCACAAGCCTCCCGGTGTGGCGGGCAATCCGCGGGTTATGTGCTGCCAGTCATCCCAAATTGGCAGACCGTGCCAGACCGGCCGATACGCGAGGAACGTCGTGACCACCAACAAAACGGCCAGCGCGTAGTCTCTCCTGCGTGGACGGGAACCAAGACTGAACGACGCCGGGGTCTTCAAGTTCAATGCCATCCGGTGTCCCTCATGGTGGCGTGGGCGCCGCCGGCAGCGCTTCATCGCGGATTCCCTGCTGTCCCAACACCTTCATCAGAGCGCGGCGAATCTCGGTGTCGTTCGGATTCAATTCCGCCGCCTGGCGAAGCTGGACGGCAGCCCGTGATAGATCGCCGCTGTTCGCAAGGGTGATTGCCAGATCGTAGCGGGCGAGCGAGTTGGTGGGATCCAGTTGCACCGCTTGCTCGTATTGTTGGATGGCTTCGTCCGTGCGTTTCTGGATTGTTAGCGAGTGACCAAGGTTGATATGGGCTTCCACAAAATCCGACCGGAGTTCGATGGCTTGGCGAAACTGCGCGACGGCCTCGTCGAGTTTTCCCAAGGCGACCAGCGCGGTTCCCAAATTGTTGCGCACTTCGGGGTCGTCGGGCTCCGACCGGAGTGCATCCTGATATTGTTCAATGGCCTCGTCAAACTTCCCCTGGGCGGCCAGAAGGCAGCCGAGGTTGTAGCGCAGGGCAACTGAATGCGGTCGCCATCGCAAGGCCTCCTCGTACTCGCGGGCGGCCTCGTCGAGGCGGCCCTGGGCTTGCAGCACGCTTCCCAGATCGTAGCGGGCGAGGACATATTGCGGATTCCCTCGCAACGCCCGGTGAAATTCCTCGATGGCCTCCTGCGGTTTCCCTTCGGCCACAAGCACAACCCCCAGATCGTCGCGCGCCGCCCAATTGTCCGGATACTCGGCGAGAATCGTGCGTGCAAACGCGCCGAAACTCGCGAACGCGTGGCTGTGCTGCCAGGTGAGAACCGCGAGGACGATCAACACGGCGAAACACAGACCGTGCGCCGCCGCGCGGGGCAACAACGACCAGCGGTCCTGGAACCATGCGCTGCCGGCGGCGACCAGCGTAATGATTCCCAAGCTGGCCAGATATTGGAAGTGATCGGCAACAAACGCGTACCCCTGGTACCCGAACGAGAAGACCCCAATGAGCGGCAAGAGCGCGCCGACAAAAAAGAGGAGGGCGGCCAGCGGCGCCCGGCTCCGTCTCCGCAACATCCATAAGACGACGAACAGGACCAATCCACCGAGGGGATACAACAGGTCCGTGCCGGCAAGTTGTTCGATTGCCCATCGGGGATAAATCGGGCACAGACCAACCGGCCAAATCAGTTTGCCCAGGTAAAACCAGATGGCGCGCCCGGCAATCACGAGGCGTTGTGCCAGCGAAAACCGCAATCCGCCCAGCGCGTTGCCCACCGTTTCACGTTCAATGGCGAGGGCCACGGCCCCATCCAAAAGTCCGATCGCCGCAAACGGGACAAGCGGCCGCACGTCACGCCTCCACGAGAGTGCGCCGCGTCTCCACCACAAGATCGCGATCATCCCCACGGGCCAGACCACTGTTGTCGGTTTGCTGAGCAGAGCCGCGACGAATAATCCCATGGCCAGCGCGTACGATGGCCGGGCCCGGGCGTCATCGAACCTCACATACGCCAGGGTGGTACCGAGGAAGAAGACTCCGGAAAGGGTGTTTTTGAATTCGCTGATCCACGCCACTGATTCGACCTGGACCGGATGCAGGGCAAAGATCGCCGCCGCAAACCAGGCGCCTTTAATGCGCAACCGGCGGAGCACCGCCACCAGTAGCAGAGCGGTCGTGGCGTGACACGCGATGTTGACCAGGTGATAGCCCAGGGTGGAAGCTCCCCACCATCGGTTCTCAATCCAAAGGGCGGTGTCGGCCAACGGGTCAAATCGCCGGGTCAGTTGGGTCTCGAGCCAAATCCGCCTCAAGCCTCTCAGCATCGCCAGACCTGTCGGGGTCATGTGCCGCCAGTCATCCCAAATCGGCAGCCCACGCCAGACCGGCTGGTACGCAAAGAACGTCGCCACCACCAGTAGAACGGCCAACGACCAGTCGGACGGATGAAAACGAAACTCGGCTTCATCGGGCTGGATCGTCAACTGATGAGCCCTTTCCGAGTTCATGTCACCGTCATTCAACCAGCAAATCCCCACGAGCGCAAGGGGCGCCAACGATCCGGGGACGATGAACCGGCCCTTCAGCTCTCGGCGAGGGATCGGAAGTAGCTGAGGTTTTCCAGTTCGATGGCGAGGTTGACGTTGCTGACGACGACGTTGCTGGGCACGCGGAGGACGTTGGGGGCAAAATTGAGGATCGCATTGACCCCCGCGGCGACGAGCCGGTTGGCCACGTCCTGCGCCACGCTGCTGGGCACGGTGATGATGCCCATGTGGATTTTGCGCGCGCGGATAAAGCTCTCGAGCTTCTCGAGCGGCAGGATTGGCTGACTGTACGTTTTGCGGCGCTTGCGTTTCACATCGACATCGAAGCCGGCGACGATTTCAAAGCTCTCCTTTTCGAAGCCCTTGTAGGCCAGCAATGCGGAGCCAAGATGGCCGACACCGACGAGGACGACGGGCTGCGGTTGTTTTCGGCCCAAGACCTCGGCGATCCCGTCACGCAGCCTTCGAACGTCGTACCCCAACCCCCGTGTACCGAAATGGCCAAAGCTGGTCAGATCCTTGCGCAACTGGGTGGGCTTGACACCCGCCGCCAACGCGAGTGCCTGGCTGGGCGCGGTCTGCACACCGTCCTCGGCGAACCGATCGAGACAGCGCAGGTACACGCTCAGGCGATAAACTGTTCTCCTGGGGATGCCGACCCTCATAGCGTATCCTTCGGATACGGAGTCTAGCGCTCCCGGCGCATAAAGTCAAAGCGCAGATGCAGGATTCTTACGGTGAGCGATCCTTTTGAATATCCCGTCATGGCGCCCGCACCGCCGTGTTGTCCGGCTGAAGTTGCCCTGCCCGGTCCAGTTGCTGGATGGCTTCTTCCTTGTGCCCGATATCACGCAAGGCGATGGCCAGCGCCAGGCGTCGATTCAACTCGTAGGGGTTGATTTCCACGGCCCGACGCAGGCACGGGAGCGCGTTGGTGACCTGGTTGGCCTCCATGTATAATGCCCCCAAATTGTAGGTCACATCGGCGTAATCGGGCGCGAAATCCTCGATCTGCAAACATTGATCGATGGCCAACTCGCGCGCGGACGCGTCTGGCGAGCAGGCCAGCGCCCCGGCCAGCAGGTATCGTGTGCTCAGCCGAAACGGCTCAAAGTCCAGTGCCCGAGACGCGTATCCCGCTACAGCCGGCATATCTCCCCGTTCCTCAGCGAGACGCGCCTGCCGATCCAACCAATCCGCCGCCATCGGACGGATGACGGCGGCCACGACGACCCAGATCCCACAGGCCAGGCAAACCACTGCGACGCACGATTGGGTTGTTCTCGACACGGATGTGCCGCACGACGCATCAGGCGGGGCGACCGTTTTTCCGACAAGAAATCCCATGAGCAACCAGAGCAGGCTCTGGTTCGGAAGATGCCGCAAGTCGACGTCCACCAACCCGTGGAGCATGAACACCAGCGTCGCCCCCAGCAATCCCAACACCGCGCGGCGCTCGGGCCCGCTGCATTGCCGGATTGCGCGGGCACCGCACCATACAGCGACCGCCCAAAGCCAGAGGGTGGCAACGCAGCCAACCAGGCCCTGCTCCGCAGCGATCTCCAGCAGTTCGTTATGCGCATGATCGGTGACGTTGGTCGCTTTTGGCCGCAAGAAATACTCGGGCAACCGGTAGCGCGGATAGACAGCCACGTACGTTCCCAAGCCGTGTCCCAGAACCGGCCGCCCCACGATCATCGCAACCGTCGCTTTCCAGATGGCCGGTCTCACATCGGTCTGCCATTGCCTGCATATGTACGGCCACGCCAGTAAACCGGCGATCATCAGCGCCAAAATTGCCGCGATAGCGCGCGCCTGCCAACGTCGCAAAACTCGATCCCCAAACACGAGAAACCACAGCAGCCCGACCGCCGCGAGCGCGAGCCATGCCCCCCGCGAACGGCAGAAGATCATGGCGGCGACCAGAACAACGCCGCCGAGAAACGGCCACATCCCGCCGATGGATACGCCGATCACCAATGACGCGGCCAGGTACACTCCCAGAAAGTCCCAGTTTCCAAGCGTTGAGAGGAACTCCGGCTCGAACTTCAACCGCGCCAGGCCATTCACAGCCACCAACACGGCCACCGCAAGCCACAATCGATGAATCGGGAAGGTCGCCCCGCGCGATGCGTTGGCCGCCAGGAAGAAGATCACCGCGCATCCGCAAAGGCGCAGGAGCGGCTCGATTCCCAGATACGAGTGCTCGCTGAACCGCGTGGAGACGACCGCACTCGCCAGCACTGCCGCGACGGGCATCGCCGCCCCGCGAACAGTAGAGAAGACCACGGGCCGATCGATTATCTCGTCCCGGCGAATCGCCTTTCCGAGCAGCGCGGCCCCACCGATGATCAGGCTCCCGGCCAGGACAACCTCGGGCACAGGCACCTCACAGACATAGCGAAAATGTGCCCAAGACCGAGGCAGCCAACTCAGGGGAAAGACAAACCACGGCGAGGCAAGGACAAACGCCATCGCTGGTCCCAGCCATCGGCGATTCCACATGTACCAAAGCCTTGTCGTCCGCCGTTTCTCGATGGTCGAATCTAGCAAATGAAGCGGGGCAGGAAACGCATAAAAAACGGGCCCCGACGTTTCGGCGTCGGGGCTCGTCTGTGACGGTAACGATCAATGACCGACTAGGAGCAGTTGGACTCGGCGCGCAGCACGTTGCTGTTGTTCGGCACATCGTTGGTGCCACAGGTCGACGGCAGGCTGTTCTGCCAGGCGACATGCCCGTCGTTGAACAGCACGTTGCCGCCCTGATCCTTGTGCGGGGCAATCGGAGCCGAGCCCGTCGCCAACCATTTGGCGCCGATGGTGTAGTACCCGGCCGCCGCCGAGTTGCCCATCCGATCCAACGCAATGATCGAGTCGGGCTGGTCCTGCCAGTACAGACCCGCGATATAGGTGTAGCTGATGCCCAACTGGCCGCCGGACAGCGAGTTGGTCAAGCCGTAGCCCGTCTGCACCTTGGCCGCGCTATCGCTGGGACAAGCAAAGATCTTCGCGCTGGTGACCACGTTGCTCAGCAGGTTGAACGAGCGGCACAACGACGGCGGACTGCTCGAATCCAACGGCATGCGGCTGTTGTAGCTGTCCGCGTACATCGCAATGCCCAGCCCGATCTGTTTGAGGTTGCTCAGGCAGTTGGCCCGACGCGCCTTTTCGCGGGCCTGATTCAGTGCCGGCAGCAACATCGCCGCGAGAATCCCGATAATCGCAATTACCACCAGCAACTCAATCAGGGTAAAGCCGCCAATTTTGCATTTAAGTATACGTCTCATTTTTTGGTGATGCCTCCGTGCTGTTGATTAAGAATCTATGCTCTCCCGCGCTGTTTGGGACTACCCCGCGTCGCGGCGGGTACACCGTTCACTTTTGGTTCCAGCGCAAAACTACCAATACGCCGACAATGCTGTCAACACAAAGTACGACGCGGGACTGGTGCGCCCGCAATTCGCCCGGAATTTTGTACAGTCCAAATCCGGTTCCTGTTCGCCCACAATGAATTGCGCACACGTCCGTGACGATCAGGCAAGGTTCTCCCAACGTGGCAACTCCCCTTCACTGTTGTAATAATGTGGCGACAGCCGCAGACACTTTCTGCCGTCACGAGTGTGCCGCAGCGAGGTAATCACATGCGCCTCGTTCAGCCGAGAGTGCAGCACCGCCATATCCGCCTCCTCAGAATACAACGACACGATTCCTGACAGGCCCGGTCCTGAGGCTGGGCCGATGATCACAAAACCGTTCTCGGTGGCTTGTCGAATAATCTGACGTGCCAATGCAAGCACGCGAGCTTCCACCGCGTCCACGCCGCACTCCAAGATCAACTGCAGCGCTGCTCGCAATCCGATGATGCCCATCAGGTTCAAACTGCCGGGCTCGTATCGCCGCGCGTCGGACTTGAATACCAACGAATCCTGCGCGACGAAATTAGGGCTCGACGCGCTGTGCCAGCCAACCAGGGGCGGATGAAAGCGCTCGAAGTGTTCCTTTCGGACATAAAGAATCGCGATTCCCAGTGGGCCCAATAGCCATTTGTGCGCGTCTGCCGCGGCAAAATCCACAAATTCCATCGATGTTCGCAACGCACCGAAGCTCTGAATGCCGTCCAAGCAGAAGAGTATCTTGCGTTCCCGCAAGAACTTACCGATCCGGTCCACATCCAGCCGCCACCCGCTTTGGAAGTGCACACTGGCCAGCGATACGAGCCGCGTCTTGGCGCCCACCACCCGTTCGACATCCCCGACAGTGATGTTTCCAAATTGGGCCGGCTCCACAAATTTCACATCCACCCCCCGCCGTGCCAAGTCCATCCACGGGTATACATTCGCCGGGTAATCGTCCCGATAACAGACAACCTGATCGCTGGGTCTCCACAGTAATCCTGCTGCCACCATGCCCAAGCCCATCGAGGTTGATCCCACAAATGCGATCTCCTCCTGCCGGGCATGGATGAGCCGGGCTGCCAACGCCCGCGTGTCACCAACCACCTCATCGGACAAGACGTCTTCCTGGTTGTCACGGGATGCCGCCTCCGCATAGGTCTGCATTGCTTCCGCCACGCGCCGCGGCAACGGGCTGACTCCGGCGTGCGCCAGAAAGACCTTGTTTTCGCAAACAGGGAATTCGCGACGCCGTAACGCCTCGTCTCGCATCAAGTCGGAAATGCTCAGCGAACCCATTGCGACTTGAATTCTAATGTGCTGCCCCTTACAAAGCAAACGCGGTCTGCGTCTCGATGCAGACGACCGGCGACAGGGAGCCGGGACACAAGGCGCTCAATGACCAGATTTCGATGGTGGATGCCGTTGGTTCTCGCGGCGCTGTGCGCCGCCGCTTACGCGAATACGCTTCATGCCCCGTTCATCTTCGACGACTCCGTTACGATTCAAACCAATCCTGCGATCCGGCGGTTGTGGCCATTGTTCGACGTGACTGCCACCACACCTCCTGCTCTTTGGGGGCGTCCGCTGGTCAGCCTGTCTCTGAAGATCAACTATGCGCTGGGTGGTTACGATGTCGTCGGCTATCATCTGTTCAATCTGCTTGTCCATATCCTGAATGCGACGCTCGCCTTCGGTATTCTGCGGCGCACACTCCTCAACTTCCCCGGCGCGGCCGCCGATCAACGGGATGCGACCGGACCAGCGTATGCCGCCGTGGTCTTGTGGATGTTGCATCCGCTGGCAACGGAGAGCGTCACGTACGTGACCCAGCGCACCGAATTGCTGATGGGATTTTTCCTCCTGTCGACTTTGTATTGCGTTGTTCGGGGAACCCGGTCGCCGCATCGAAAGATCTGGTACGGCTTGGCCGTCATCAGCTGCATCCTCGGCATGGGCGCCAAGGAAGTCATGGCGGTTACACCGCTTCTCGTGTTCCTTTGCGATCGCGTGTTCGGCGCGCCGTCGCCGCGAGCCGCCGTGCGCAATCGCGCCGGACTCTATGTCGGTCTGGCGGCAAGCTGGATCGTGCTGGCCGCACTCCAGATCACGACCAATCTCCAATGGAAATCAGGCGCCGAAGTGTCGCCATTGGGTTGTTGGGATTATCTTGCCATGCAGTGCAGTGTCCTCACGCGCTATCTGCGTCTTGCCATCTGGCCGAAAGGACTGGTGTTGGATTACTCCGACTGGCCGCGCACGATCTTGTTTGCGAGTCTGTTACCCCGAGCATTTCTTCTGCTGGCGTTATTGGCCGCGACTGCCGGAGCAATCCGTCGGCGGCAATGGTGGGGATTTTGGGGCGCCTGGTTTTTCCTGTTGCTCGCGCCCAGTTCCAGCTTCCTGCCGCTCCCCACCGAACCGGCCGCGGAACGGCGAATGTACCTGCCGCTCCTGGCGGTTATGGCCGTGATGGTGGGCACGGTCTGGCGCTCCTGCCACCGCCTGTCGTCACGGTTCAGTTGGCCCGATCGCGCGCGCATGCAGTGGGAAACCGCCGTTGCACTGGCACTGGCTGTCGCGCTCGGCGTAACCACTTTTCAACGCAACGAACAATACCGGTCCGCTGAATCCATCTGGGCGGATGTCGTCGCCAAGCGGCCGCAGAACGCCCGCGCCCAAACCAATCTCGCCATTGCCCTGGTCGACGAGGGGAAGACAACCGAGGCGATTCCCCATTTCCTTGCCGCGTTGCGTCTCGACCCCGATCAACCGATCATCCGCAACGACTACGCCTCCGCCCTGGTGGACATCGGGCGGATCGATGACGCCATTGCTCAATACCAGGAAGCTCTGCGCCGCGCTCCCAACTTCACCCCCGCCCGAAAAGCTCTCGGCCAAATCACCCAGCGCCAATTCCGGGATTCCATCGAACGTTGCCAGGCCGCCCTGGCGGCTCATCGCGACGATCCGTCCGCCCACATCCGCTTTGCCCAACTTCTGGCCGATATGGGCCGCCGCGACGAGGCCATTGCCCAGTATGAACAAGCCCTCCGCCTCGACCCACAAAGTCCCGGCACCCATTACAATCTCGCCAATCTGCTCACCGAGGACGGTCGCGACTCCGAAGCCATCTCGCATTACGTCGCCGCCGTGCAACTGGCCCCGCGCGATCCGCGCATCCAGATCAACCTTGGGAACCTGTTCCTCAAGCAGGCGCGCTGGGACGACGCCATCGCCGCGTACACGCAAGCGCTACGTATCGATCCGTCCGCGTTCGAAGCCCACAACAACCTCGCCATCGCCCTCGCCGACCGCGGAGACTTGATCCACGCCACCGAACAATTACGTGAAGCGGCACACCTCAAACCCGACGATCCCGACATCCATCGCGAACTCGCTGAGCTGCTCGATCGACAGGGACTCCACGTCGAAGCTCAACACGAATCCGCCGAAGCCCAACGGCTCACACAATCCAATCCTCCGAACTGACACTATCGAACTGGCTTCGTTTTGGAAAACGAAGCCAACTCGTTTCCCAAAGCCTCAACCACGGATCTTCTTATCTGCCAGACCCATACGACTGAAATGACGGCCCGCCACATTGGCTTCGTTTCGCAGAAACGCCTTTTTTGCGCCCCACCCCTTCCTACATATTGTGGTGTTGAAAGCCGCCCTCTTTCTCTTGCTCTTGCTCCTGCTCTCGCCGGCCCAACCGGGAACCCTGAACGGGCAACCGTGAACTGCTGCCCCTATGTCAAAGAACTAAATAACGGCCCCGCGATTATCACCACGCCAGCGCAACTGGCTGCCGCCGTGGCCGCATTCTGTGATGTCTAATCACGCGACCAGCTTAGCCCAAATAGAAATAAAAAAAAGCGACAGCTGCCATCCACCCGTGTCTCATTTTCGGCGGGGACACCCACCGCCTATCGCACCCGCTCTCCACGCAAGAAGACGTAGCCATCCCTTTGGACTGCGCCGGCTTGCTCCTGCTCCTGCCCCCACTCCCCTCCCGGTAGCGCGAACGTCCCGTTTGCGGTCGTCCATCCCGCGCGTCTGCCACAGCATCCTTTGCGACGGCGGATCCCATCCGTCCCATTAGCCATTGGCCATCTGCCGCGCCGCGCCCATCCGCCATTAACCATGCTTCCAATTCGCCCCAGCCTCTGGCACAATTTCAGAAGATGGTTGATGCGGGCACGACCGAAGGTCCATGCCCCTGACAGGAATGACGCCATGGCCAACCCCGAACATCTCGCGATCCTCAAACAGGGCACGGATATCTGGAACAGGTGGCGAGCGGAACACCGCGTTTTAGCGCCGGACCTTATCAACGCCGAACTCGACGACTTGTATCTGGCCGACGCGCAGCTTACAACCGCTAATTGCCTCGGAGCGAAGCTGCGCGGCGCAACCCTTGTGTGCGCTGACCTACACAGCGCGTGCCTTGTTGGAGCGGACCTCTCCGAAGCAAACCTCATTCACGCCGACCTTGCGGGTGCGGATCTTTGCTGCGCCAACTTGACCGAAGCGAATCTCGCCCATGCTCATCTTGACCGGACAGTTCTTGCCGAAGCGAAGCTCGTAAGGACACACCTCGCCCGCGCAACGATTAGCGATGTGTTGTTCGGCTCTGCTGACCTCACGGATGCCATAATGGAATTCACCCTGATCGCAGGCTGCAATATCAGCGGTGTACGTGGATTGGAGACCGTGAAGCACCACGGCCCATCCTCGATCGGGATCGATACCCTTTACGAATCGGAAGGTCGGATACCAGACAAATTCCTCCGCGAATCCGGCATTCCTGAAGACGTGATCCAGCATTTGCTTCCGCTCATTCGCGCCGGCAAGGCCATCCAGTTCTACACGTGCTTTATCAGTTACTGCACGAAGGACCAGGCATTCGCCGACCGGCTCTACGCAGACCTGCAGGCAAAACGCGTGAGATGCTGGTTGTTCACGGAAGACGCAAAATGGGGCGAGACGGTCTGGGGTGAGATCGACCGCGGCATCAAACTCTACGGTAAGCTTGTGGTCATTTGCTCAGAGCATTCCCTGCAAAGCCCGGCCGTTCTCCGCGAAATCGAGCGGGCACTGCAACGCGAAGACCGGGAAAAGAAGAATGTGCTTTTCCCCATCCGCATCGACGACTACATCTTCGACCAATGGGAACACGAGCGAAAAGCCGACGTCGTAAAGAAAGTCGTCGGCGACTTCCGTAAATGGGAAGACCACGACTCCTACCAGAAATCCTTGGTAAAACTTCTCCAAGACCTCCAATCCCCCGACCCAAAACCGGCGCGCTAGAGTCACGCGCCGATGCCGAACCATTTCCGCACCCCCTCCGACCAGACGCTGCTCATGATATTTCGCTAAGCGATATATCATCCAGAATCCTCGGCCCAATTCGCACGGATCCCCGCTCACTCGCGGGAGCGAAACAGGCTCACACCTGTTGTTGGTGTTGCCTGTCCTCAACAATACGCAACTTAACTTCAGGGCGTCCTCTTTTCACGCGACCACATCTCAATCGCGACCGCTTCTGCCCGCGCAATCACTTCACATCCGCGCGGGCGCGGTACGGATGGCCCGCGCGAAATAGATCGATCTGGGCCTGGACGTTGGCGACCAATTGCGTTTGCCCGGCTGTCTGCGCCAGTGCCAGGCATTCCTCCGCCGCCTGGATGGCTTCGTCAAATCGACCGGCCGATGCGTAAGCGACAGCCAGCGTGTCCAGTTCCATGGCCAGATGGCGCCCCGGTCGACCCCGCGCCTGCTCGGCGAGGGCCACCGCCCGAACCGGGTCGCCGCCCAGCGCCGCCGGCACGGTTGCCAGAAGCCACGCCAGATTATTCGCCGCTTCGGCGTTCTCGGGCCGCAGTTCCAACGCCCGTTCGTAATTCGAGATCGCCTCTTGGACCCGGCCAACCAGCGCCAGCGCCGTCGCCAACCTGTTTCGGGCTTCGGCATTGTCGGGCGCATCCAGCACGGCCCGTTCGTAATGCGCAATTGCCTCCTCTGCCCGTCCCGCGTGCAGCAGCGCATTACCCAGGTTGTATTGCAGCCCGCGCAGATTCGGGTTGATCCGCGCCGCCATCTCGTAATGTCCGATTGCTTCCTCCACGCGGCCAACCTGGAACAGCGCGTTACCGTAATTGTACTGTGCTTCAGCGCTATCGGGTTTGAGATCGACTGCGCGCGCGTATTGCTCGACCGCCTCACGCGGTTTTCCCGTCTTGAGGAGGACGCTTCCCCAGTTGTCGTGCGCCACGGGATCGTCCGGCTTGATCTGCAAGGCCTGCTGACACTGCTGCAATGCCTCCTCCCAGCGGCCCTGCCCGATCAACACCGTCGCGTAGTTGTTGTGCGCCATCAAACAGCCGGGATTCCGCGCGATGACGTCGCGCCACAAGGTTTCTTCGTCGTGGAATACTTCGGCGTGCCGCCAACTCAGCGCCCCGAACGCCGCGACCGCAATCGCGCCCGCCGCGCATCGCGCGGCCGGTTGTCGCACCACGGCACCCGCCACCGCCACCGCCAGCGTGATCAACCCGATGCTGGCCAAATACTGAAAGTGGTCCGCCACATACGAGTACCGAAAATAAAACACGCTGAAAAAGCCCAGCACCGGCAACAATGCCACGACAAAAAAAGCAAACCCAAACAACGCGCCCCGGCCCGACGGCTTCCCGCGCAGTTTCCACAAAGCCATTCCCATCACCACCGCTGCCGCCAACGGCATCCATTCGACGATTGATCCTGCTCTCACGTTCCATCGCGGATATACGAAGATCAGGTCCACCGGCCACAACGTCTTTCCCGCATAAAACCAAATCGCTTTCGCAGCAACGATGAGCCGCTCTGCCATCCCGAGCTTCCACTCGTCCGTCCCGGCCCTGACCACCTGTCCGTGCTGTTCGGCAATCGCCAGCAGCGATGTTCCGCACGCGAGCAGGAAGAATGGCACGCTACGCAACAGGTCCCGCCGCCGCCATGCCCCGTGCTCCCACCACGCGCACAACAGCAGGACCAGGGGCAACACAACCGTCGAGGGTTTGCTCAGCATCGCCGCCGCGCCACAGGTCAGCGCCAGCGCGTACCACCACCCTCTCCGCGCCCTCTCGAACCGGAGAAAACAAAGCAGCGATACAAAGAAGAACAGCCCCGACTGCACGTTCTTCAATTCGGTGATCCACGCCACGGATTCCACATTCACCGGATGAACCGCCCAAAGGCAGGCGGCCACCCACGCCCCCGGCACCCGCAGTCGACGCAGAATCAGAAACACCAGCACGCCATTGATCGCCTGCAGCGCGATATTGATTACATGGTAGGGCCTCGGGTCCAGCCCCCACAGCCGCCGTTCGCACCAGAATGTCGTCAGCGTCAGGGGGTAGTACCGCGAGTACGTCAGTGACGACCAGATCATCCGCAATCCATGCGGCGCAGTCATCACGGGATTCGCCGTCAGATGATCGTCGTCATCCCAGATAAATCCGGCGTGCCACATCGGCGCGTACACGGCAAACGTCATGGCCACCAGCACCAACGCCAGGAACCAGAAATTCTGTGCGAGCCGGGTGCCTGGCGCCGGGGACGAAACCGCCGTCCGTCGGTCCGCCGCGCCGTCGATTCGTTCCGGTGGGGTCATCACGGCGATAATAGCAGGCTTGCCCGCCGAAAGTCACCGCCTACGGGTCAGCATCCCGCTGCCCGCCGTCCTTCTTCAATGCAGCTTCACGGCAAAATCGGCCACGGTCGGTTTCGCCACCCGGGCGTAATCGGTGTAGCGCATTTTGATCGCGTCGCTGTGCGTGCCCGCTTCGAACACGATCCGCTCCGCGTCGGTCAGGCTCGCGTCGAGATAGGCCGGGACCCCGTACAATTCGCCAAACGGCGGCATCGTGCCCACCGCGCAATCGGGAAACAGCGCCTTGAACTCCTCTTCTGTCGCCAGCACCGTCTTCCGCCCGATCGCCCTGTCCAGTCTCTCCAGGTCGACGCGATGATCCGCCGGCAACACCGCCATCAGCACCTCGGCGTCCGCTTTGACCATCACCACTTTGGCATGGCTGCGCCCTTTGACGTGCTCGATGGCCGCCAACTCCTGCGCCGTGAACGCCTCGGGATGGTGCACCACCTCGTAGGGAACCTTGCTGCGGTTGAGCAGCTCAATCAATCTTGCTGGCACTCCCATGTCGCACCTCCACTCGAAAGCATACTCCGATCCAGCGGCCACGTAAACACCGTCGACTCCCCAAAGCGGTCTCCTGTCCCTTCGGGGCAGAGAATCAAGGTGACGGGCAGGTTCCCTCGTCAGTTTCTCCCCGCACCGACCAGCGCCGCGAACCGCGACTGGTACGCCGGATCGTCCCGCAATGCTGTCAATTCACCATCGCGCGCCGCCAACGCCGCGTACTGCGGCTGCGCCGCCAGCAGCGCCCGCAACATGTCATACGCCTCCGCCAGTCGTCCCGTCCGCGCGTAGGCGCACGCCAGGTAGTATCGCGACGCCCACAACGTTTCATCCGCCGCGATGGCCTGCCGCAATTGTTCCATCGCCTTGTCGTACTCGTGCAACTTGAGATAAATCGTCCCCAGCGTGCCGTGCGCCATCGGCAATTGCACCGCATGCGGATCGGAATGAGCAATCGCCCGCTCGACCGCCACGCGCGCCTCGTCGAAGCGATGCCGTTCGAGCAATACCCCGCCCAAATTGTAGTTCGCTCGGGGATCATCCGGGAAATGCTCGAGCGCCGCGCTCCACAGCGACACGTCATCGTGCCACACCGCCATCTGCCCGCGTGTCCACAAACCAATCAGCGCCAGCCACGCGCCGAGGCCGATACAAATCGCTGCCTTAAACAGCGCCGACCCGCGCCGCCAGATCCACAGTATCCCGCTGCCGAGAGCTACCAACGCCGGCACCATCGACAAGTACGCATACCGGTCTGCCACAGCCTGGCCGCCGACCTGCACCAGCCCGCACACCGGCAGCAGCACCGCCAAATAACTCACCCACGCCACGATCAATACCGGCGCTCGTTTGCGTGCCCAGACCGCCACGATTGTCACCGCGACGCAGAACAAGACCGGCACCAAAAACTCCTCGCTCCGCAAGCTCGCCCCGTCGCCAAGCGGATAATACGGCGACAGCCACGCCGGCCAGACCAGTTTCCACAGATAAAACACCGCGCCCCGCGCCGCGACCAGCAGCCGTGTCCCCAACGGGTCTTGCGCCAGCTCCTGCATCTGCACCCGCGCCCCGATTGCACCAACCGATGCCAGCGCGCTCAGCCCGATCATCGGCCACTTCTCGGCGACGAGCCGTGTGAAGCGCTTCACGAAGAAAGCTGTACCGAATGATCCCTCACCCCGTCCCTCTCCCCTACCGAATAAGGGAGAGGGGATATCCGGTTGCGTGTTCCCCTCTTGGGAGGGGTCGGGGGTAGGTCCGGTCTCGTATCGTCTCAACGGAAAATAATCCAGCGCCAGCATCAGGACCGGCAGACTCACGGCAAACGGCTTCGTCAGCAGCGCCACCGCGTTCAGCGCGATGGTCATTCGCCACCAGCTCCGCTTCATCCTGCCGTCGTCCCTTGTGGCTCGCACGTATGCGCACAAGGTCGCCACCATCCACAACGAACACAGCAACCCGTTCCGCGCCGCCACCCATGCGACCGATTCCACCTGCAGCGGATGAATCCCGCAAACCAGCGCGACCACCACGCTCATCGCCAGCCGTTCCGCGGGTGAGATGTTCGCGACCTTTGCTGTCAGCAACCACACCAGCGTCCCAACCAGCGCGACGTACACGCCATGCAACAGCAGATTCGTCAGGTGATGGCCCGTGGCGTTCAATCCCCAAACCTGGTAATCCGCCAGGTGCGTCATCCAGGCGATCGGTTGCAGGTAGAACGGCTGGAGCGACGTCCACATCCAGCGCATCGACGGCCACGAATACCTCCCCATCCGCATCAGCTCGGCGAGATAAATGTGGTCATCCCACTGCACGAACCCGTTGGCCAGCACGGGATAGAACACCCACATTGATATGATGGAGACGAATGCCAGCGATAACGCGACGGTGCCGCTCGGAGCGCGCCGGGACGAACGCGCCGGATCGCCGTCGCTATGGTCGGCGTTCATGTCTACCAGAACTTCCAGTCACCGCGCGACAGGACCCACGCCGCCAGCGCGGCATTGCTCACGGCATGCGCGACGACGCACGCAAACACGTCCTTGCGCTTGTAGTACAGCCAGTTGTACATCGCGCCGCAGATCAGCCCCGCCAGCCATTGATGATGCTCCGCGCCGAACAACGCCACGGTGACCGCAAACGACATCCACGAGAATGTCCCGATGGCCACGCTCTTGAAATCCTCGTTCACCAGCCAGCGAATCAGAAACGCGCGCCAGAATAATTCCTCCATCACCGGCACCACGATCACCGCGCCGAACACGCGAAACGCAAAGAACGTATTCCGCTGCGCCACCGACTGGATTGCCGTTGGATCAAACACCGTCGCTGTTCCAAATTTCGGATAGTACGGATCAATCCCGATCCAGATCACGATCGCCACCAAGCCGACAAGTACTGCCAAAAGCCACGACGTTCCGCTGTAGCCGCGCTTCTGCGAAGCGCGGTCCGTTCGGCCCTCTTGTTGTGCGCCGGTCTCCTGACCGCGCACAACATTCCCCGCGCCAACCATCGGCGACCTTAGTTCCTCATACTCCCTCCAGAAATAAATCAACGCCGCCGCCACCGCCAGCGTCTTCACCGGATACATCCACAAAAGGTCCGCGTACGGCTCCACCAGCAAGAACGCCATGTAGAGGCCCATCGGCACCACATACGGCAGCCACGGTTTGAATTTCAATGTATCAGCCACGAGTGGTGAGCCAGCCTAAAACGTAGTTCCAAGCCTGTCGAGACTCAAAGAGGCTGCGTGGTGTGCTTCGGCAAATCTCTTGCCCGGCGCTCGGGACAAGGCCGTTTCGCCTTGTTCATGCCAGGTTGTCCCGCTAAACTGGTTTAGCTTTGGCCCGGTAGGCGATTTCACGCATATGGGATTATTCAGCACACAAGTTATCACACAATTGCTAGGCATGTTCTTTGGCGGGATCGTTGTCGCCGTACTCACACCGACGGCATTCGCGGGCGCTTCTCGCAAGTGGTGGCGTTTTGTGGTGCTTGTTTCGGTTGTCGCCTTTGCCGCCAATCTCGCTGTCAGTCTTTCGGAGGCGAGCAAGCCGGCGAACAATATATTAACCAGAGACGTTGTTGCCTGGGTTATTCTCGCCGGCGGCAGTCCTTTGCTCGTGGCTGCGGCATCACGAAGTGTAGCTATCCGCACGGACGGCGTCTGGTTTCGCACAGGTGCAGCTGTGTTGACACTGGTTGTTTTGGCATGGGCCACGCCACTTGTTATGTTGCTTGTGCATTGCACGAGCGGCGATTGCCTTTGAGATATGAGTAAGCGGTGACCTAACGCCGTGCAGGGGCCAAAGGTAGGCTGACGTGACCCAACACACGTGCGCCAGCGAAGTCCCCGTCACTTCCGTTGTTCAGTAGGTGTTGCAGGCTGGATGCTTGTCGAGGACGCCTTCGCCGGCACCGCATTGGTTTTGCTCATCTTCTCGAAGATGCCGCGCAGCAGCCAGTGCTTCTTCAGTTCCCGCACCTGGTTGAGCCGTGTCCGGCACCCAAACGGAATCCGTGCGGTGTATCATCCACGGGAAAACACTTTGCCCATTTCGACGAGAAACAACCGGCGGATCGCATCGTAGCCGCGGTCGTTCGGGTCCTCCAGATTCTCAAAGTACCAGTAGTGTGGATCGTCCCCGCGGTAGTGCGCATTGTGTCGATCAGCGCAATGGATCCCGTGTCCCAGAAACGCGCCATGAATGTCGACGAGGTGCGCATTCGTGTAGCTTCGACAAGTGTCGGCGATCAGATCGTTGAATAAAGGCAAGACCTTCGTGCCATCCCGCCAGGACGGGAGAGCCAAATGCGCGTGTTCGATGTCGCCCACGTCGTCCGTCGGGTCATAAATGTTGGCCAGAAACACGTCGCATCCGCCCGGGAACCTGGCGATCACGCCGTCGAGAATCCCCTGCAGCCGTTTGTGGAAGCTGCCTTTCCAGTTCACCGCCTGATCGTAGGTGCATCCATACATCGCCCCATCGCGCGGCGCGGACCGACCGTAATCGTGGATCAAATCATTGCCACCGGTCGTGATGACGATAATGCCGCGCACCGTCGGCGGATACGTGGCGACGAGCGGCACCTGATCCCGAAGGTGTTCCTCCGACACCGTGTACGACACGGAGAGATTGTGGACCATGAGATTGGGCAGGACATGCCGCAAATCTTTCCCGGCCATATCGGGATAGAGCGCGTCGTCGTTCTGCTGGAGCAAATCGAAATAGCTGTGTTTGCGCGTCGCTCCGAATCCCGCCGTCACACTGTCGCCGATCCCGATGAGAACGAATTGGTTCGTCGACCAAACCGTCTGGAACGCGCTTGCGGAAACGGCCGGCCCAGCGGGGCCGGTCCCCACCGGATGCTTGAATCGCCCGATGAGGTAGTACCAGGCGACGAACGCGACAAGGCACAACGCGAGGCCCGTCTGCCATCGGAACGAGTACCAGCGTAGCGGCCGCTTCTCATCCATCTTCATTTGCAAGCCCGCGCGTCTTCATTCCGTTACCAGCGCGCCGTAGCGCAGATTGCGGATGCTGACCGTCAATTCGCCGGCGTCGAGCAGTTCCATCGCCACCAGAAACACCGCGCCGCCGCAGACGATGATGTCGGCGCGCTCGGGGGGCAGCCCCGGCACTTTCTTGCGCTCCGCCAACGGCATGGCTTCCAATTTCCGTACCAGGGTCTCCAGTTTCTTCCGCGAAATCGTCCCGTGATCGACCACGCCGCATTCGACCCGGGCCAATGTGACGACCGTCCCACCCGTGGCGATCACGCGCCGTCCTCTCGCGTCGTAGCCCGCCAGGGCATCGCGCAATGTCGTGCGCAAATCCGCGCACAGCCCCGCAAACTTTCCTTCGCCAAACCGCTCCGTGAGCCGCAACGCCCCCAACGGCAAACTCTGGAATCGTTCCATCGTTCCGCCGCACCCTTGGATGAACTCGGCGCTGCCACCGCCCACGTCCATCACCAGAATCGGCTGGCCGGACCATTCGGGATCGCTCGACACGCCACGAAAAATCAACTCGGCCTCGCGTTCGCCCGAGATGAGTTGAATCTCCAACCCACACTCTCGATGGACATGACGGAAAAACTCGTCGCGGTTGGCGGCGTCGCGCGCCGCGCTCGTTGTGAACGCACGACAATCCACCGCGCCCAGCTCTTGTGCCTCGGCAAGAAATTCCTGGATGGCCTGGCTGGTTCGGGACATCGCCTTCTGCAGCAGCTTTTCGCTCTCATCGACCCCCTCGCCGAGCCGGGTGGTGCGATCCTTTGCCGCCACCGGAACCACTTGGCCACCAGACACATCGGCAACGAGCAGCTTCACTGTGTTGGTGCCGATATCGATGATCGCGCGGCGCATCTCGTGTCCTTGATAACACGTTCGGTCGACTACGGCAAATCACGAAAATACTACTTGTCTGGCCTCGACTATGTGATAATTTTCACATGCTTTTTGGCCGCCCAGACTGGCGTTTTTTCGCGACTGAACCCCGATGAATTTTGGCAATGACTTTCGCGGCATGGGGCGGTATATGGCATTGGGGATTCAGATGGTGGTCACCACCGCCGTCATCGCCGCCGTCGGCTTTTGGCTCGACCAAAAGACCGGCAAGGGACCGATGTTCCTGGTCGTGTTTTTTTTGTTGGGCTCGGTGGCGGGCTTCGTGGTGGTGTACCGTGGGTTTCGTGACAGTGACAAAGGAGCAAAGCCCAGATGAATGTTGATCGCGCGGCGATTCTGGGGATCGTCTTTGGCGCGCTGATCGGCGGCGTGAATGCCGCGCTGCAGATTCACGAACTGCGCCTGAAAGGCCGGGTCGCCCAGCCGCGCGGCGTGTATGCGCTGGTGCCCGGAGCGGTCGGACGGCTCGTGTTTGTTGTCGTGGCGTGGTGGTTGGCGTTCAAGTTGGCGGGAGCGGACAAATACTGGTTGACGGGCGCTTTGGCCGTTACCTATACTGCGCCGCTCTTGGTTCAGTTGAAGCAATTGGTTTTTCCAAAGAGGTGAGATCAGCAATGGGTGAGCCACACGTCATCGTACACATACCCCTTTACTTCTTCGGCCTCAATTTGAGCGTCACGAACTTCGTCATCATGCTCTGGGTCGCGGCGGTGATCAGCTTTCTACTACTGGCCGGCGCGGCCTGGGCCGTGACCGTCACCGGCACCGGTCGCCTGCCCAATTTGGTGGAATCTCTGCTGGAATTCGTTCGCGAGAACATTTCCGACGCCTTCATGGGGCACCACGGCGCGAAGTGGTTCCCGTTCGTCGCCACGGTCTTCTTCTTCGTCCTGTTCAGCAACCTGCTCGGTCTGGTGCCGGTCCCCGGCTATTTCCACGCCGGCACCAGCAACCTCAATGTGACGGCCACACTGGCAATCATCGTGTTCCTTGTCGTCCAGGCGGTCGCGGTCAAAACACACGGGCCGAAATACTATCTGGGTTTGTTGTTCCCCAAAAGCGCCCCGGCCTGGCTCCGGTTCAGCCTGATGCCGTTCATCGAATTGATCGGTGTCTTCGCCCGTCCGTTTTCGCTGGCGATTCGTCTGTTCGCCAATATGACGGCCGGCCACCAGATCATCCTGGTGCTGCTGACCGGCGAGCTGGTCGGCGCCACATGGATGCTGAAGCAGGGCATCATCTGGAAATTCCTGTCCCCGGCGCCGCTCATCGGCGTCATCGTCATGGATGGGTTTGAGATTTTCGTGGCCTTCATTCAGGCCTTCATTTTCGCCCTGCTCGCGGCGCTGTATTTGGGCGAAGCACTGGAAGAATCACACTAGAAGGAATCACAGCAACCTCTCGGAGAGAATGGCATGGACACAAACACAGTCACGCAATTGATCAGCACGGCAGCGCTGGCCAAACTCGGCGCCGGTCTGGCGGTCGGCCTCGGCACGCTCGGCTCCGGCGTCGGCATCGGGGTGATTTTCGGCAAGAGCATCGAATCGGCGGCGCGCCAACCGGAAGCGTTGCCGCTCGTGCAGCGCCTGATGTTCACGGGGTTCGCCCTCGTCGAAGCGCAGGCGCTCTATGCCCTGCTCATCACGTTCATCTTGCTCGCCGCGAAGTGATGGCCCCATGAAAACCTTTCATCGTATCGTCCGTGCCCTCGTGGCCGCGCTGAGTGTTGCCGTGCTCAGCGGCGCCGTGGCCTGGGCGGAGGAAGCGGCCGCCCCGCCTCCCGGCGAAGGCAGCCAGATTCCCCCGACCGATTGGGGCCTGCAAATCTGGACGCTGGTCACGTTTCTGGTGTTGCTCGTGCTGCTGGCGAAATTCGCCTTCAAGCCCATCGCCCAGGCGCTCGACCGCCGTGGCGAGACCATCAAGAAATCCATCGAGGAAGCCGAGAAACAGCGCGCCGACGCGAAGAAGCTGATGGACGATTACCAGAAGCAGCTCGCCGAGGCCCGCAACGAAGCCGGCAAGATCATCGAGGAAGCCCGCCAGCTCGGCGAAAAGGTCCGCAAGGAGGTTGTCGACAAGTCCAATGAGGAAGCCTCCGCGGCGGTCCAGCGCGCCCAGGAAGAGATTCAGCGCCAGAAGGAAAAGGGCATCCAGGAAATGAAGGACACCGTGGCGGCTCTTTCCGTGCAGATTGCGTCGCGGGTCATCGAGAAGGAACTCAACGAAGAGTCGCATCGTCAACTCGTCGACAACCTGATCAAGGACCTGGGCAAGATCCAGCGCAATTAGCTGACGGAGCACGATCATGCCGCACGACCCGATCAACACCGGTTACGCCCGCGCCCTTTTCGAGATGGCGCAGGCCGAAGGCGTCCTCACCCGCGTCCAGGAGGAAATGTTCCGTCTCCGCGAGCTGCTGAAGGCCAATCCCGCGCTGTTGGAATTCCTCAAAGACCCGAACATCAAGCACGAGGGCAAGCGCCAGGCGTTGAGCGACCTGTTTCAGGGTCGCGTCCATCCGCTCGTGCTCGACTCATTGATTACCCTGAGCGATCAGGACCGCGCCGGGCGCGTCCTGCATGTGATCGAGGAGTTTGCCGCGCAGGCCGCTGTCGCGACCGAAAAAGTCAGCGGCGAGGTCACCACCGCCATTTCGCTTGATGCCGACAGGTTGAACCGCCTGGCCACGGAATTGTCGCGCGTGACCGGCAAAAACGTTCAGCTCTTTCAAAAGGTGGACCCGTCGATCCTCGGCGGGGCGATCATCCAGGTCGGCGAGCAAATCATCGATGGCAGCTTGCGGCGCAAGCTCGACCAGATCAAGGAACGGTTAGCGCAGTAACGAGGTCACCATGCCAGATTCTCTCACACTCGATCCGAAACAAATCTCGGACGTCCTGAAACGCAGCATCGCGGATTACAGGGCCGAGGTCAGCGTCCAGGAAGTCGGCGAAGTCATCGACTGCGGCGACGGCATCGCCCGCATCAAGGGCCTGCCCAATTGCATGGCCGAAGAGATGTTGGAATTCCCCAACAACATCTTCGGCATGGCGCTCAACCTCGAAAAGGAACAGGTCGGTGTGATGATTCTCGGCGAGTACACCGAGATTTCCGAAGGCGACATCGTGAAGCGCACCGGCCGGCCGCTGTCCGTGCCCGTGGGTGACGAACTTCTCGGCCGCGTCGTCAACGCTATCGGCCAGCCGATCGACGGCAAGGGACCGATCAATACGAAAAATCTTCGTCCGATCGAATCGCGCGCGCCGAGCGTTCTCGAGCGCGAGCCCGTCAAGCAGCCACTGCAGACCGGCCTCAAAGCCATCGATTCGATGATCCCCATCGGCCGCGGCCAGCGCGAGCTGATCATCGGCGACCGCCAGACAGGCAAGACCGCGATCTGCCTCGACACGATCATCAATCAAAAGGGCGGCGACGTCGTCTGCATTTACGTCGCCATCGGCCAGAAGAAATCGACCGTCGTCAGCGTGGTCGAGACGCTGGAGAAGTATGGCGCGATGGATTACACGATCGTCGTCAGCGCGACCGCCGACAACCCGGCTCCGATGCAGTTCGTCGCCCCCTACAGCGGCTGCGCGATGGGCGAGTATTTCCGCGACCTTGGCCGCCACGCCCTGATCATTTATGACGACCTTTCCAAGCACGCCGTGGCGTATCGCCAGGTTTCGCTGTTGCTGCGCCGTCCCCCGGGCCGCGAAGCGTTCCCCGGCGACATCTTCAATTTGCACAGCCGGTTGCTCGAACGCGCCGCCAAACTCAACTCCGACGCCCCGAAGCTCAACCCGGTCTATCCCAAGGGTGGAGGATCGCTCACGGCGCTGCCAATCATCGAGACCCAGGAAGGTGATTATTCGGCCTACATCCCGACGAACGTCATTTCGATCACCGACGGCCAGATTTATCTCGAAGCCGACCTGTTTTACGCGGGCGTTCGTCCCGCGGTCTCGGTCGGTTTGTCCGTCAGCCGCGTCGGCGGCAACGCGCAGACCAAGGCGATGAAGAAGATCGCCGGCACGTTGCGGTTGAGCCTGGCGCAGTATCGCGAACTCGCGGCGTTTGCCCAGCTTTCCAGCGACCTGGACAAGACCACCAAGGCGCAGCTCGACCGCGGTCAACGCATGGTCGAGCTGCTCAAGCAGCCGCAGTACCAGCCGATGACGACGGAGGACCAGGTGGCGGCGATCTGGGCCGCGACCAACGGCTATCTGGACGCGGTTCCCGTATCGGCGATCCGCAAATACGAAATCGAGTTCCTGCAGTTCCTCAAGAGCAAGTATTCCAACGTCGTCGCGGGGCTGCGCGACCGCAAGGAACTCACCGAGGAAATCACGGCGGGCTTGAAGAAGGCCGCCGACGAATTCAAGGGCCTGTTCTCGGCCAAGTAAGTTGTCATGGCCTCGCTACGCGACATTCGGCGCCGCATCAAGGGCGTCAAGAACATCCGCCAAGTCACCAAGGCGATGAACATGATCGCCGCGGCCCGGCTCCGGCGCGCGCAAGGCAAGGCGGAATCCGCCCGCCCCTACGCGGACCGGCTCTCCGAGATTCTCAACGACGTCGTCGCGTCCAGTGGCGGCGCGGCCCGGCATCCGCTCATGGCGCAACGCCCGGTCAAGAGCGTCGCGCTGGTGTTGGTCACCGCCGACCGCGGGTTGTGCGGCGCGTTCAATGCCGGCATCATCCGCGAAGCCCAGCGATTCCTGATCGACCAGACCGTGCCCGTCGAGCTGATCACCGTGGGTCGCAAGGGACGGGATCATTTCCAGCGGCTCGGATACAAAATCTCCCAACATTTCCCCCAGCCGTCACGCGACGTCCGCCTCGAGGAAGTCGGCGTCATCAGCAAACGAATCATCAGCGATTACAGCGCAGCGAAATACGACCAAGTTCATCTGGCCTATGCGCGATTTGTCAGCGTGTTGAAGTCGGAGCCGATGCTGACCCAGTTGTTGCCCCTCGGCCAGGGCGATGAATCCTCCCAGAGCGCGAAGACGCCGTATCAATTCGAGCCGGACGCGGAAGATCTGCTGGATGTTTTGCTGCCGCAGTACGTCGAGGTCCTGGTGTACCGCGCGCTCGTCGAGTCGCTGGCCAGCGAGCAGGCGGCGCGCATGGTGGCCATGAAAGCCGCCACCGATAGCGCGTCCGACATGATTGACGCCCTGACCCGCGAGTACAACGGCGCGCGCCAGTCGTCGATTACGACGGCGTTGTTGGAAGTGGTCGCGGGCGCCGACGCGCTGGCGAAGAAGGAATGATCAGGCAAAGTTAAAACCGGTAAAACCGTATAAACCGTTACAAGGTAGATTTGTGAGCCAGGGAACGTTCAAGACCTTTCGGGACCTCGAAGTATGGCAGGCAGCACGAGGGCTACGACAAAGGATTTATACCTTGATCCAAAAGCTGCCCGAGTCGGAAAGGTTCAATCTCGTTTCCCAAATGCGGCGCGCGGCCCTATCCCTGACCAACAATATTGCGGAGGGTCATGGACGGTACGGCTATCAAGAGAATATTCAGTTTTTGCGGCAGGCGCGTGGCTCCCTGGAGGAACTGCTCGACGACCTAACGCTGTGCGCAGATGAGAAGTACGTGCCCGTCGTCGAGCTTAAGGAATTCGAACAAGAGATCGGCCGTGTTCGAGCGTTGTTGAACGCGTATATTCGGCACTTGAAAGAGCGCAAAGAAGCGTCGGCCTCAACATTGCGAGAAACATCTGCCGCATTCGAAATCGATGATGGAGACGCCTTTTAACGGTTTTGTCGGTTTTAACGATTTCAAGGGAGGTCTTAACAAATGAGCACAGGCGAGCATCAAACGGGCAAGATCGCACAGGTCATCGGACCGGTGGTGGACATCGAGTTCTTCACCGAACACCTGCCGCCGATCAACCAAGCGATCACGATCGACGACCAGGAGCGCGGCATCCATTTGACCTGCGAAGTCGCCGGCCATCTCGGGGACAACACCGTCCGCACCGTCGCGATGAGCCAGACGCAGGGCCTCGTGCGCGGCATGGAAGCCGTTGACACCGGCGCCCCGATTTCCGTGCCTGTGGGCGCCTCGTCGCTCGGCCGGGTTTTCGATCTGTTGGGCAATGCGATCGACGGCAAAGGCCCGGTGAATGCCAAGATGAGGCTGCCCATTCATCGTCTGTCGCCGCCGTTTGAGGAGCAGGTGCCGGCCACCAAACAATTTGAGACGGGCCTGAAGTCCATCGACCTGCTGGCTCCGTTCGCGAAAGGCGGCAAGATCGGTTTGTTCGGCGGCGCGGGCGTTGGCAAGACGGTGCTCATCCAGGAATTGATTCGCAACATCGCCAAGGAGCACAGCGGCTTCTCGGTGTTCGGCGGCGTCGGCGAACGCACCCGCGAAGGCAACGATCTGTACCTGGAAATGACCGAGTCGGGCGTCATCGCCAACACCGTGATGGTGTTCGGCCAGATGAACGAACCGCCCGGCGCGCGCTTGCGCGTCGCGCTCTCGGCGCTCACCGAGGCTGAATATTTCCGCGATTACGAAAACAAGGACGTGTTGCTGTTCATCGACAACATCTTTCGCTTCACCCAGGCCGGCTCGGAAGTGTCCGCGTTGCTCGGGCGCATGCCCAGCGCGGTCGGCTATCAGCCCACCCTGAGCACCGAAATGGGCGAGATGCAGGAACGCATCACCTCGACCAAGCGCGGCTCGATTACGTCCGTGCAGGCGGTCTACGTCCCGGCCGACGATATCACCGATCCCGCGCCGGCAACGACGTTCACTCATCTTGACGGTTCGATTGTGCTCTCGCGGCAAATCGCGGAGTTGGGAATTTATCCGGCGGTCGACCCGCTCGCATCGACCTCGCGCATTCTCGATCCACTGGTGGTTGGCGAAGATCACTACACCGTCGCTCGTGGCGTGCAGCAGGTGTTGCAGCGGTACAAGGATCTGCAGGACATTATCGCGATTCTCGGCATGGAAGAATTGAGCGAGGAGGACAAGCTCACCGTCGCCCGGGCGCGAAAAATCCAGCGATTCCTGTCGCAGCCGTTCTTCGTGGCCCAGCAGTTTACTGGCTTCGAAGGCAAGTACGTCCGTGTGGCCGAGACCGTGCGCAGCTTCGGGGAGATTCTCCAGGGCAAACACGACGACCTGCCTGAGCAGGCGTTCTACATGGTCGGGGCCATCGAAGAGGCGCGCGCCAAAGCCGAAAAGATGAAGGCGTAACCGCGCGATACCATGGCCGACGAGAAAACATTCCCACTCGAGATCCTCACGCTGCAGAAGCTGTTCCTGCGCGACGATGTGCGGTTTGTGATCGCGCCGGGCCAGGAAGGCGTCTTCGAGATTCTCGCCAACCACGCGCCGTTTGTGTTCGCCTTGAAGCCGGGCGCGTTGCGGATGCGGATGCCCGATGGCCAGGACCAATATGTCGCCATCGGGACGGGCTTTCTTGTTGTGCAAAAGGACCGCACGACCGTGCTTACGCGCAGCGCGGAACGCCCCGAAGAAATCGACGTGGACCGCGCCCGCCGCGCTAAAGAGCGTGCCGAGAAGAGGTTACAAGATACAACGCCCGACATCGACATGACACGGGCACAGGCGGCCCTGCAGCGGGCGCTTGCGCGATTGAAGGTTGCGGAGTATGTTAGTCCGGTAAGGTAAGGTGAGGTAATGACCCGGATTTCGCAAGGTTGGGTTGGGTCTGACGTGCAAGCTCGCATCGCGGCGCACGTTCACGCTTGGGAAAAGGTTAAGCCCCTCGGAGTCAAACGACGTCTGGAAACCTATCCCTTCGTCGCGATTTCCCGCGAATTCGGTTGCGAAGCCCTACCACTTGCCCAGCATCTTGTTCAGACCCTCAACGAACGCTGCCTGCCATCTGTCCCGTGGGTTGCTTATGACCGCGAGTTGCTCGACAAGGTGTCCGAGGAACTGCACATCCAGCGGGCGATCCTCGAGATGCTCGATGGCCAGCGGCGCGATGAGATGAGCGAGCTGTTCGATAACATCATCAATCGCAAAGTCGACGATGCGCTCGTCGTGCGCAAACTCGCGGAAGTCATTCGCACCCTGGCGGTGCATGGACACGCCGTCCTGGTTGGCCGCGGAAGCTCGTTGGTGACCCAGGACCTGCGGAACGGGGTGCACGTGCGACTGGTGGCGCCCCGTGAGTGGCGGATTCACACCGTTGCCGCCCGGCGCAACCTGACACTCGGAGAGGCGCGGAAGATGGTCGATGAAGGGGAGAAGCAGCGGAGCCATTATATTTCCACGTACTTCGTGCTCGATCACGGCTTTCCGTTCCATCACGACCTTGTGATCGACAACTCGCGATTCAACCTCGTGCAGATCGTTGAGATCGTCTTTGCGGCGTTGGAAGCGAGATTCGGCGAGACGCTCGTCAGCGCGTAAACGCCGGGCTTGGCCGGCCGTCACTTCTTCCAGAACGTTTCTTTCGCGCCCGCCTTTTGGTTGCTCCACCGGGCCAGCATGAACAGCGCGTCGCCGAGGCGGTTCAGGTAAGGAACAATCTGGTTGCCAATCCCATCTTCCTTGGCCAGCCGAACGCAGAATCGTTCCGCTCGACGGCAGATCGTCCGCGCTACGTGCAACTGCGCGCCCGCCGGGCCTCCGCCGGGCAAAATGAATTCCTTCAACGGACCGAGTTCCTTGCGCAACTCGTCGATCAGTTTTTCCAGATCGGCGACGTGCCGCACCTCGACGCACGGCATCCCTTTGCGGAATTTGTCCGCCGGCGTGGCCAGTTCGGCGCCGAGATGGAACAGGTCGTTCTGGATCTCGCGGAGCCGCACATCGATGTCGGGGTCGGCTCGCAACGACCGCGCCAAACCGATCGCGGAATTCAATTCATCCACGGTGCCCACGGCCCAGATACGCGGCGAATCCTTGCTGACGCGCTTGCCACCGGCCAACGCCGTCGTGCCGTCGTCTCCGGTGCGGGTAACGATTTTTGTGAGCCGCGCCATGGTCGTTCAGCATTTCTGGAATTTCGCCGGGATCAGGCACATGAACTTGAACGGCTTCTGTGCCGCGTTCTTGAACTGATGTTGTTCGTCCGCCGGAATGTAGAGCACGTCGCCGGGTTTGATCGGCACCTCCTTGCCGTCGCGCCAGACAGTGCCCTGCCCTTCCATCACGTAAATCTCATGTTCGTAGGGATGATGATGCAGCGGCGTGTGCCCGCCCGGCGCGATTTCAAAGATGCGCATGGCGAAATTCGGCGCGCCATCGCGCGGGCTCACGGCCACTTTGACCCGGCAATCCTTCGCGCCGTGCATCTCGACCTTTTCCGCAGATATCTCAGTGAGGCTGGCAATTTTCATCGTGCGTGCTCTCCGCTGTCCTTTTCTTTCTTATCATAAACGCTATCATGGAAACCATGAAAAGCTACCGAAAGGAACTTTGGTTCAATCTCCCCACGCGGCGCGGATTCGTCAACATCACACCCGATGTCGAAGCCTGTCTACACGAGAGCGGCGTCAAGGAGGGCTTCGTCCTGTGCAACGCGATGCACATCTCGGCCAGCGTATTCATCAACGACAACGAGTCAGGTCTGCATCAGGATTTCGAGCGCTGGCTCGAGAAACTCGCGCCCGAGAAACCGCATTCGCAATATGCTCATAACACCGGCGAAGACAACGCGGATGCGCATTTGAAGCGTACGATCATGGGCCGCGAAGTCGTCGTCGCGATCACCAACGGGCAACTCGATTTCGGCCCGTGGGAACAAATCTTCTACGGCGAATTCGATGGCAAACGCCGCAAGCGTGTGTTGGTGAAGATCATTGGAGAGTGAAGGTTGGCCCGCGAAATATCCGCAGGCGATTTGTTTAAGTGGCTGCACCACAACGTGTTCGGTTGGGCCGCCTCGCAGGACCGATTCGCCGCGGTGATTACGGCGACGCGATCTCGTAGAAACGATTGGGCGGAGGCGAATTATCGGTGAAGGTCACCGGGCCTGATCCGAAGGTGCCATTCGTGAGGACGGTCCACTGGTTCAGCGGGAGCGTCATGTCGCTTGTTGCCAACACCCTGTAGCTTTGTCCGAATTGCCCGATGAACGTCACCTGCGCCGTTCCCGCGGTCATGGTAATGCTGATCACCGTCGGCGTCTGCAACGGCAATATGTTCGCCGTCAGACCCGTGGGCTGAGTGAACGTGTAATTCCCGGCGGCGCTGCCGACCAGGGTGAGACCCGTGACGGTGACGGAAATCCCGGTCCCGACATCGGGGGCCGCAAAGGTTGCCGTGCATCCGTTGGTGGCCAGATTCACATTGGCTTGATCGGCGACCAGCACACCGTTCAGCACCACATTGGCGAAATTGATCGTGGCGATCGTTGTGCCGTCGTACACCTTGTCGTTCGCCGCCAACCCGGAAGCAATCGACGCCGCCACGGCAGTGATCGTGCCATTCGCGGTCGAGACGAAGGTGTAGTTATAATTGCTGCCGCCATTGCCGTCGCTCACGATGCCCGAAGGTATGAGCGTCTTGCCGGTTCCGACATTCGGATCGCTGTAATTCTGCGCGAAGGCCGCCGTATCACTGAATTGAACGGCGCCGGAGGTGATCGTAGGCAGGGTGGCGCTGGTGGTCGTTCCATCGTAATTCTTGCTGTTCGCCGCCGCGGTCACGGTGATGTTGGTTGGGTTGATCGTACCGATCGCCGCCGAAGCCGACGTGCTCGACAATACATAATTCGAGGCGGATGCCCCCGAGATGGCCAGACCGCTGGCCGTCACCAGCTTGCCGGTGCCCACGTTGCGTGTGTCATACGCCGCTTTGCTCGGGTCGTTCAACGTCACCGTATCGCCACTGAAGACGCCCGAAAGTGTGTAGTTGCCGGGGATTAACGTGGCAAAGCCTGTCCCGTTATAGTTCTTCGTGGCCGAGCCGGTTAATCCGGCGGTGAGCGTTGCCTGGGTCACGACTTGCGAGAGAGCAGGTGAATTGACGCTGCCATAATACGTGGCGTCTCCTGGGTACACGCCCGTGATGGACCCGGTGCCGGCGCCAAGCTGAGTGGCTGTGGTGCTCAAGGTCGCCTGGCCGATGGTGTTGAGCGCGCCCGTGCCCAGTTGGTTTGTTCCGTTATAAAACGTGATGGTTTCCCCGCCAATGCCGGCCAAGGGCACACCGTTGGTTTGGACTGTCGCCGTGAAGGTGACTGGGGTGCCGTACGTGGATGGATTGGCGCTCGACGTCAGGCCGAGGGTTGTCGGGATCGTGCCCCCGAGGATCGGGATGGTGTACACCATCATGGTATACGGGGCGATGTTCACACTGAATGAATTGCCCACGCCCGAAACCGAGTTCGAGGACGGACCGCTCGTCGGCGTTTCCTGGGAAGCGATGAAATTGCCCGCGCCGAAAACATATTGGGTGCCGCTGGTAGCCAGCACCGCATTCGAGATCGTCACATGAACTGTCTGGGTTGACGACATGTTCTCATTGAGGAGAAGCACGCCCACATTGCCGTTCTGCTGGCGGGTCGCCTGCACACGGAGGTTGCTTGTGTCGGACGTGGAACTGACCACGGTATCACCGGGCTGGGCCATTTGATGCAGCGTCTTGATCCCATAGAAGGTTTCTCCGCGTGTCAGGGAACTGTCGCCACTCAGAAACGGCGTTGTGAGCATCTCGAGGAAGCAGACGTTCGAGACACCGTAGCTCATCCACGTGGAATAGCAGTCCACATCGTAGAGCATCGTGACGGGGCCAATGATCGGCTGGCCGTTCACCGAATTCGTCACGCTGCCACTGTATCCGAACTCGGTGATGAATATTGAAACGTTGGTGGGATCGTTGGGTCGGTACTGATTGATCCAGTCCTTCAGGCCCGAGTTGGTGCCGGTGTGCGAGTTGGTGCCGTTGATCATCGAGGGGATATCCGCCGCGGGCAACGGCAACAGGCCGCTGCCGTTGTCGCCAGTGCCGTTATATGGGTACCAGTGGGCGATGATGAAATCGATATTGCTGGCGCATTGGGCCAGCACCTGTGGGGTCCAGTGCTGGCCGTTGTAGGAGTCCCAACTGTAATCCCCCAAAGGCGTCGAGACGACAGCGCCGATTTTGATGGTGGGATCGACGGCTTTCATGGCTTGCGAAAACGCCTTGACCTGCTGCCCGTAAGTGGCAGGCGAGAGCGCCGAATTACCAGTGCGTGTGTGGCTGGTGTAAGGATACGGCACCGCGTAATTGACCGAGTAGCCGTTGCCGCCGCCATAGTAACCCGAACCGAAAGTTTCGTTGCCGATCTCCCAGTATTTTACGCCGACCGGCGCGGGTCGATTGATGGCGAGGAAGTTGAACGTGGAGTCGTATAGCCCGTTGGTGGCCCAGGATTGGTATTGAGCCTGCGTCGAAGACCGTAATTTCGCCCAAAAACCCACCGTCCGCCAATTGTTGCTGAGAGAATCCATGCCGAGAGTGATATCATTGGTGGTCCCGTAGAGAGACGGGTCGCCATTGGCGTAAGCGACCCAAGCCGCAGCTTCTTTGGGTTCCGCGTTGGTGGGGGGCACGACCAATTCGGTGTGGCCGGAATCCCAGAGTTGGCCGGAGCCGAAATCGATGGTAATGATGGCCTGAGACTGGGCGTTGCTGAGAAGGCCCACGAAACTTCCGAAGTCAGTGTTGGGTCCCTGATAGCCGTAATTACCAGCTTGACCCCACCAAGGGGTGAGCTTGTTCACAGACCAGTGGAAGACGTCGGCATAACCGCCGCCTGGATACCGCAGCGTATTGACACCAGATTCGATCAGTCGGCCGGGCAAAGCGGCATTACCATTTTGATTGTCATAAACGGACGTGTGCATGCCATACGCCGTGCCGGAAACACTAAAGAGGTTGCTGGTGACGTTGATGGTAACGTTTGCAGGATACGCCACAATCGGGGTGAACAAGAGAAGGAGAAGCCCACCTACAAGGGCGGGATTTTTCTGGTTCATAAATAAATGGTAAGGCGCACTCCTCGCCTGGTTGGGTGGATTTTACGTATGGAGATTACTTTTGCTGACCCTATTCCCGTACTATCCTGATGGGACATTATCGCCCACGTATCCCCCTGCCGTCAAGATGTTTTTGAATGTTTCCTGTGGCGCGGCGACTCATGCACGGGATGCCAACGGTCTCACTGTTCGGCGGCAAACACACTGTAGCTGTGCGGCGGCACATGCACTCGAAACGCAGTGCGCTGCTCCACCGCCCCCTGTCGCCGGTGTCCGTCATCCACCTGCGGTTCGGCAGGGAGAAACTCGCCCGTGACGAGGTTGCGCAGTTTGCCAAACTTGCCGAGAACGGAAACCCTGGCATCCGCTTCGGTGTGCAGGTACGACTCGACGATGAACGTGTTGTTGTCGTAGGCGAACAGCGCGATTTGATTCGGCCCGTCGAGACGGACGGGAAAACCGTTCATCACGTAGTCTTTCACGGCGCTTATGACCGACGGCAGCAATCGGTACAAGTCGTTGAGATTATCGGGCATCGTCCACACGTAAAGCACGCCCTTGGAATACCGATCCATGAATAGCAGCGGAAACCCCTTGCCGTTGGCCAGCGCGCGCACGAGCGCCCACGCGTCATTGGTCAAGAACTCCACGACCGGAAACAATATATCCGCCCTCTGGCCGTCTCCGATGACGGTGCTGTTGCCCGCCCCGAAGCTGCTCAGGTATTCGTGTGCAAGGAACCTTCGCTCGGTGCAGCGCGCCTCCACGATGTCCTCGATGCCCCGGTCCTGCAGAGCGCGCAGCAAACCGGAGGTGATGACGACGGATTTTCCGGCGGCCAAATGTCCCTTGATTTTGGCAACGATGCCGGGGTCGAACGCCGCCGATTCGGTGAGCAACACGAGGTTCGCATTCGTCGGAAATGACGGATGCAGGTCGATGGGAACCCCGATCATCCCGAGATAATTATGGAGGAAATCCTCGCCGGCGGATTGATAGGGCTTGTAGCTCGCGATGCCAATCGGGTTGCCGAGTTTGCCGAGAAATGCGTCCACCTGTTCGAGTGAATAGCCGGCGACGCGTGCCATCGTCGGTTCGGAGCCCTGAGCGGGGCCGGGCTTGAATGACTGCATCATCTGGCCGTAATGGAAGCTTGTGGGGAAATTCTCCCAGGCGGCCCGGTTGCCGGCGGTGATGGGCCGCAACAAGCCCGACCATTCGAACAGCGTGATCTCTGGCGCTTTGGCGAACAGCGTGTCCCACAACTGCTCGGCATAGCGGTCGAGATAGCGAATGCTGAACGTGTCCACCCAACCGCCGCCGTTGCGGCCCGGGGCGATGTTCTCGAAGTACCGGAAGATCTGGTAGCTTTCGTATTGCTGCAGGTTCTGGTCAGTGATTTCCGGGTCCCGCGTTTCCGTGCCGGTGTAAATGCCGTCGAACATCTGCGGTTCGCGGCCGAGGTCATAGCCCAGCCCCTGAAAATGCTCGTACCAGTTCGGAAACTTGATGACGAGTTCGACCTTGGGATTCACCGCACGCGCCGGCTTAATAATGAGATTCTCGGCAGCATCCCGCATCAGGTCGAGCCGGAATTCCGTCCAACCCCGCTTTCCCTTCGCCGCGATATCTGAATCGTACTTGGTGGTCACGAAAAAGAAGTCGTCCTGGATGATTTCATCGAAATGTCGCGCCGCCAGTTCCACGGCGTTCTTGACGAACTGGCGATCCGCGGGATCGGTGTAACAAAAGGACCGGAATTGCCCGTGGCCGTTGTCGGACAGCGCCATGCCGCCGGCCACGCGAACGCCGCGCTGGAGGAAGAACTGTTTGACCCGCTCCAACAGTTCGTCGCCGGCCAGATTGCGGTCGCGCTGGACTTCGATATACACCTTGTCCACTTTGACCTGGCTGGAAATCCGTGCCCATTCGTTGCTGAGCCTGGCCGAGTCCTCGAAGCTTCTGACGACACCCACCGGAATATAAACCGCGACGGCGAAGTTGGTGTACTGACCGGCCATGGCGGAGGTGGTTGAGAAGGCAAGCATGGCAACGAGTCTCCAGAAAGGTGTTTTGCGGAGCGAGAAGATCGTCATCTCCCTTGTACCGTTAGTGGCGCAGCGGGGTCGCCGTAGATGATGCCGCGACCACCCGTGGCGAAATAGACGCGACCATAGATGCGTGGATCGCCCGTGACGTGGTTAATCCAGCCGTACTGGTGCTGGTTGTCATTGATGCGCGCCCAGGTTGTCCCGTTATCGTCGGAGCGGAAGAGCGCCTGGACACCGCCGATCCTGCCCGCAAGATACAATGCTGGCCAGTCCCGGCCCGGTGCCGCCTTCCCAAAGCCGAGCGAATAGGCCTCGTCGACGGTGCCCAATTTCGTGAATGAGCCGCCGCCATCCGTGGAGTGATAAAGGCCATGGGCGCGAGAGGCGAGCCAAAGGTCGCCCTCGGAATCGGGCGCCGCGTATAACACGCCGTCCGCGCCGCCACCGCCGCCGAATCCGCCGGGAAACCCCACTCCCGTTGGCAGTTCCGCTCCTTCGGCAACAAACGAGACGGCGCCGTTCGTGCTGACGAGGAGTCTGCCGGAGTCGGGGTCCAATGCATAGAATCGCTTGGAATTGACGGGGTCGGCGACAACCGACAGACGCGGGCCGAGTCCCAAACAGGCGACCCAGTTCGTGCCGCAGTCGGTAGAACGGTATGGAGCGCTGCGGCGCGGTATCCACACCATGATCTTGCCGTCGGCGGACAGAGTGATGGTGCCCGCCCCATTGCTGTCGGGAGGTTCCGAGCCCAGCGCCCGCCAAGTCGTGCCACCGTCCCGCGAAATGGCGGCGTGGACGGGTTGGTTTCCGCTGCCGGTGCGGGCGATAACTTGGGGGTTCTTACCGGCGAACGTGATGCACTCGCCGTTGGAAAAGCGCGGCTCGGGGTACCGGCCCTGCTTCGGCGAACGTGTGAGGTCATCGTGACGGAAGCCGTCCTGATCCCCCAAGGCGCTCAACAAATGCGCGCCTTCCGGCGGGCTGATCAATCCCAGCGGAACGGTTTCCTCGAGACCTCGATCGAGAAACTCCCAATGCGTGGGATGCCCGGCATCCGCCGCGGTTATGTCGGGGCAACTCCAGATTCCGTAGCCGGTGGTGAACAGCACCTGACGTGAATCGAACGGATTGATTTCGATGTCGCCCATCCAATGCGGAGGTTGCGTCTCCGTGTAGGGCGCGCTCGAATGATCCCATTCCGTGTTTTCCTGCCAGAGCTGAATCCAGGTTGCGCCGCCGTTTGTGCTCCGAAAAATCAGGTCATGCGGTTTCCAATGCCAGAACGTCGTCACCATGATTGTGGAAGGACGCCGCGCGTCCACCGTGATGCCGCCGTAGCCAAATCGCTGGTCGCTGGTCGTCGGTTTGATCGGTGTGATGTCGGTCCAAGTGTTCTTCTTCGGGTCGAATTTCCAGACGGCACCATCGGTCATGATACTTGGACCGGGTTCTCTGCCGTAGGTGGCGTAGAGCAGACCGTCGGACGCCCGCACGAGATGGACGGGGCACAATCCCACCGGCTGACCCTCCACGGCCTGCCATGTCTCGCCCCCGTCCGAACTGCGAAAGAGGTTTGTCGAAAGCGTGGAACCGGCCGCGTAAATCAAAGGCGTCCGATGACCGGGTGTTGCAGTGGTCGGATCGAACACAACCGAGACGATGCCCACGGGCTGATAGGGGAAATTGAACCGGCGGCGCGCATTACCAAAAGTGTTGGTCATCGCCGCCACCGGCGGACGGTTGGTCGGAATATTGGGAAAGCTTTCCACGTTCTTCCACGTCGCGCCACGGTCGACACTCCGCCACAAGCCATCGCGTCGCGAGCCGAAGAAGAGGATGTTGCCGTCGTTTGGGTCCACGGCCAGCCGTTCCCCGTTGAACCGGCCCGACTCGTTGCCGCCCATGCGGAACGGCACGTCCGTCCGCATGAAGGTTTTCCCACGGTCGGCGGAGCGCAAAATGGCGGCGGGACCACCGCTGTAAGTACCGGCGGCCAGATAGACACGGTTGGGATCGGACGGATCCACGGCGAGGCTCTCGATACCGGTGAGATTGACGTCCGCCATGCCGACCCAGTCGGTGATGGGGATCCATTCCTCTGCGGTGGGATCCCAGCGATACGCGCCGCCGACATCGGTGCGGGCATACATCAGACCTTTTTCGCGCGGGTGCATGACGATGCCGGTGACGAAGCCACCGCCGCCGATGACGACATTGCGCCAGACGTACGGCTCGGAACGCGGCGGCGCGGGCGATTCCGCTTTGACAACACCAGAGAACCCGCCCAGGAAAGCAATCAGGCAAACAACAACCTTCATGGGAGTACGGCTACCGACGCGGACGGTTTGGTCTGCAGTTTGACTACGCCGTCAGCCACGCCCGGCGATTTGGCGGTGAGCGTGATTTCTCCCGGTTGGCTGGTGGATTGGACGATCACCTGCGCGAGGCCGTTAAACAAACTGCGCTGCCACGGCGCTGGCGGAACGGTCATCCACACCAGCGCGGGACTGATCGCGCCGCCTTCCCGCCCGCCAGGGTGTTTCCACCGGTCTTCCGACGCCGTGGCCACGATCGCCACCACATTCGTGCCGGGGCGCAACGCATCCGCACCGAGGGCAATCTCTGTATCGGCGCTTCCGCTTGAAGCGTTCCCGGCGATTCGCCGGCCATTGAGATAAACCGATTGGGGCTGACCGAGGCGGCGCACCATCAGCGTGAACGAGGCACCGGTTGCGTCTGGCGGCCCATTGAACGTGGCGCGATATACGGTGATCCGCGCCATTTCGTTGGTGTCGCTGGTTCCATCAAAGGCCATCGGCCAGCTTGTATCATCAACATCGATTGCGACTTCGGCGGGGTCGGTCTCGCTGTCCACGGCCTTCTTGCGCCAGCCGCTCATCGGCAGGGCGCGGACGTCTTCGACGTATCGGTCCGGCTCGTGCGAGGACGGATCGCCGTTGCCGACACCGATGATCTTTCCCGGCCCGGCAATCTCAAACGTGACGAGATTGCTGGCGGTCGGCACCATTCGTCCCTGCGTGTCGTTGGCCTGCACGGTGACAACGGAGACATCTTCCCCATCCGCGTTCACGGTGGTCCGATGGGGCGCGAGCTGGAGCGCCGCCGGAGCGCCAGTGGTTTCGACTTTGGCGGAGGCGACCTCCCGGCCGCCGATGTAGCCGCGGGCGAGGAGAGTGCCGGGCGCGTACTTGACGTTCCATTCCAGGTGCGAGTTCTTCGTCATCGTCTTGCGGCCCTGGCTCTGGCCATTGAGGGAAAGCTCGACCTCTTCGCAATTGCTGTGCGCCCAGACGTTGATCTCCTCCCCCTCCCGGCCCGGCCAGTTCCAGTGCGGCAGCAGATGGAGAACCGGCTGGTCCGACCACCACGCCTGATAATAGTAAAAGTTGTCCTTGGGAAAACCGCACGTGTCGAGGATGCCGAACTGCGAACTGATCGCCGGCCAGCCGAACGGCGTCGTTTCGCCGCGATAATCGAAGCCGGCCCACTGAAACAGCCCGGCGACGTATCGCCGCGGAGCGTAATAGGACCACGATTTTTCGGCAGTGGAGCCCCAATCGGGCTTGTTGATGTCGTAGGCCGCGAGATGCTGATGGGCGCGGTCCTCGATGTAGACGCCACGGGTCGAGAACGTGCTGGCTTCCTCCGTGGCCACGCATGGTTTGTAGGGAAACTGCTTGTGGAACTCATCGGGGTTGCCGTGCGTGAAGTAGTTGAAGCCCATCACGTCGATACTCACCGAGCTGCCCTGCCCCCAGCCGGCGTCGCAGGCGACGGTGAATCGGCGCGACGGGTCGAGACGCCTCGCGGAGGTCTGCATCGTCCGCGTGATGCGCTCGCCCTTGTCGGTACCCTCGATGCTCCATTCCTCGTTGCCGAGCGACCAGATGATGACACTGGGGTGATTGCGGTCGCGGCGGATGAGCTGTCGGAGCTCTTCCAATTGGTGGCGATTGACACCGTATTCGCGGTTCTCGTCCATGACCAACATGCCGAGGCGGTCACAGGCGTCGAGCAATTCCGGCGCGGGCGCGTTGTGGCTGGTGCGCAGCGCGTTCGCCCCCATCTTCTTGAGTTGCTCGATGCGGAAGGCGTCGAGTTCGTCGGGCACAGCCACGCCGACTCCCGCGTGATCCTGATGACAACAGGTCCCCTTCAGCTCGACGCGTTTGCCGTTCAGGAAAAATCCCTCGTCGGGGTCCCAGCGAATCGTGCGAATGCCGAACGGTGTTTCGTAACGGTCCACGACGCTGTTCCCCTGGCGGATGGACGTGACCAGTTTGTGCAGATACGGGGTTTCGATCGACCAGAGCCTGGGATTGGGCACGGTCAGGACGGAAGAGATTTCGAGGGCCGCGCCCGGCTTGACCGAGAGATCCTTCGCACTGCCGTTGGCGACCGGCTGGCCATCGGCGTTCAGAATCGACTGCTCGATTTCGAACGCAGCGTTGGTGGTCGAGTTGTTCTCGACGGTGACGCGCGCGGTCACGTCGGCGGCTTTATCCTTGACGTCCGTGGTGACGAACGTGCCCCACCGGACGACGTGCAACGGGGCGGACTTGGTGAGCCAGACATGCCGATAAATGCCCGCACCCTCGTAGAACCAGCCTTCCTCGATCGAGGCATCGACGCGGACGGCGACCAGGTTGGTACCGCCGTAGTTGAGGTAATCGGTAATGTTGTAACCGAACGGGCTGTAACCGCTGGTCTCGCGGCCGAGATAGAATCCGTTGACCCACACCTGCGAGTCGCGGAACACGCCGTCGAAATCAATCGTGATATGCCGGCCGAGATCCGACGCCGGGATGAAGAACTTCTTGCGGTACCAACCGACACTCGTCTCCGGGAAGTTTCTGCCGATGGCTTTGTAGCCGTGGCTGCCGCGGCCGCGGCCATCGAAGGGAACTTCCACGGCCCAGTCGTGCGGGAGGTTCAGCACGCGCCAGCCGCGGTCGTCAAAGTCCATGGCGGCGGCGCCGGCGGCGGTGCCGGCCTTGGCGAAATAGGTGAAGAAACTCCCGGCCGGGTCGAAGTCCCGGGACGGATCGGTCGCGTGGCCGAAGGCAAACCGCCAGCCGAAATCCATCCGCAACCGCTCGCGTCCGCCCGAGGTTTGCAGGCTCTGGGCGAGCGTGCGCGGACCCGCGGTGGCTGACAGCGCGAGAACGAGCGCGGTGAACCCGACGCGGCAGCGACGTTTTCGACCCCGGCTGTTGATCGTCGTCAGGAGCATCAATGGTCGTCCCCCTTTCGGATATTCCAGGTAACCTGGCCTGCGAGCGGATCACTGGCCAGCTTGAATTCGCGCTCCTGTTTCGTCAGGGTAAGCGGGCGAAGAATATTATCCGTCGGCAGGCAAACAAGCCCGGTGACGTTCGTCGCATCGGCCGCGAAGATGGCGAGATCAAGTTTTGACCAGTCCATTTGCATGGTGGATTGGGCGAGCCGGATTTGCGGGACGGCCGTTCCATCACGCACCAGCATCACCACGGGGAGTTTGCCGGCGCCGATCTTCTGCCAGCCGCCCGGGTACTTCCTTCCGGTCTGATAATCAATCCAGGTCGACGGCGGCAGATAGACCGCGCGGGTCGTCTCATTCTCGTGCATGAGCGGCGCGACGAGGATGCTCGAACCGAAGAGATATTCATCGTCGACGCCCCACGAGCCCGGATCGTCGGGGAACTCGACGAACAGCGCGCGCAGCATCGGCAGGCCGCGCTCGGAACAATCCCTGGCCTGGGCATAGACGTAGGGCATGAGCCGATACTTCAGGTTGTCCACCGCGCGGAACACGTTGACAAAATCCTCGCCGTAATTCCAAGGCTCCTTGGGCGCGATGCCGTGGCAGCGGCTGTGGGAGCTCAACATGCCGAAGGCGAGCCAGCGGGCGTAAAGGTTGGTGCTCACGGCAGCGACGGAGCCGGCGGTGAACCCGCCGACGTCATGGCTCCAGAAGGAGAACCCCGACAGGCCGAGGGACAGTCCGCCGCGCAATTCGGCGGCCATGCCCTGATCGCTGCTTTCGGCGTCCCCACCCCAATGAATCGGATAGCGCTGGCTGCCGGCCCAGGCGCTGCGCGCCCAGATGATGTGTTCGCCCCGGGTATTCAGGGTGACATCGGCGACCGCCTTGTTGTAGCGCAACGGATACAGGTTATGCTCGTAAAACCCGGTGCGGCCGTTGGCATAGATGCCGTTGTAGGGCGCGGCCTCGCCGAAATCGACCTTGATCGCGCCGACACCCATCCGCAACAGATTCGCCAGCCGGGTTTGGTACCACTCGACGGCGGCCGGATTGGAGAAATCCAGGACGGCATCTTCGTCGGGCACATTGCCCTTCGGGTCACGCACAACGAAATTGTTGCGCACAAGCTCGGGGAACAGCGTGTTTTTCGGGACGAAGTACGGCAGTTGCCAGAGCGAGATGTGGAAGCCGCTGTCCTTCAAATCGGAAATCATCTTCGGCGGATCGGGGAAGCGCGAGGCGGAGAACTGGTAATCACAGCGCCAGTTGGTCTCGAACCAACCGGTGTCGAGATGGATCACGTCGCAGGGGATCTGGCTTGAGCGCAGGAGGGCGGCGACGTCGCGGACCTGTTTCTCGCTCGAATAGGTGCAGCGGCTCATCCACAAGCCAAACGACCACAACGGCGGCAGGGGCGAAGCGCCGGTCAGCCGGGTGTACTCGCCGAGAATGTCTTTCGGGGAACCGAGGAAGATGAACAGATCCAATTCGTCATCGCCGATCATCAACGAGTTGATGCCGCTGAAGGAATCCCCGAAATCGCAGGTGATGGGCGTGGTCGTGTGGAGGAACATGCCGTAACCGCGACTGCTCATGAAGAACGGAATGGGTTTGTACATCCGCGGGTTTTGAACGCCGTTGGCGTCGTTGGCGCACAGCACGATTTTCTGTCCGCGCTTGTCGAAGCCCGTGAACGACTCGCCGCACCCGAAGAGTTTCTCACCCGGCGAGAGCGTGAACGCGGCGTGGAAACTGCGCGAATAATCCGACGCGCGCCGCACGAAGCCAAACGGCAAAATCGGCGTGAACGAGGTGCCGTTATCCGATGTGTGATCGGTTCTGGTCAGCAGTTTTCCGGCGACGTCGCGGATTTCGAGGTGCCACGGGTTCTCGAGGACGGTCACGGAACCGAACGGGCTGGCGTAGCGATGGCCGCCGGGGACGGCCGCGTACTGCCATGCATCGTCCTTGGGCACCGGAGCGGCGAGCATCAGCGCGTCGGTCTGCTTCGCGAACTGCGGCCCGCTGGCGACACGGATCCGCACGGTCCGGGGGGAAACGAACTCGACGGAAAACGGCAATGCCGGATTGGCTTCGTATTCGTTGGCGGGGAATTCGTTCGGCTCGACCGGTCGGACGACGGCGAGCATGTTATCGAAGGCCTGCCGCGTGGTATAACGGGCGCGTTGGAACTCGATCTTGCCCGAATGCGCGGCCGGATCGAACTCGGCGAGCCGGTCGGCCAGATAGTAGGTATGTGAGAAATTGCGGAAATCAGGGCTAACGTCGACGGGCTCATTCAGCAAGGGTTGAGCCACGCCGGGCGCAACGAGCAAATGAAGCACACAAGATAATCCAAGGAAGCAGGTTACCAACGATCCAGGTGTCCGGCGGGCCAGCGGGATCCTCTTCATGAGGAGAAGAATAACGCCAGTGTCAAGCTAATCGCCCCGCTGCGGGGTCCACATGCCGGCCGGGGCGCCCAAAGTGGGCTTGGGCGCTTTCGGGGCGCCGACGCCGATGGTCTGCCGCGGCTCGAGCCATTGGACGTGGCCGTCCACGAACAGGTAGTTCCAGCCGCCAGAATGCCAGGGCGAACCTGTGTAGCCTGAGCCGCTAAAATACTGAGCATACCCCATTCCATTTTTGCCTCCGCTGGAGCAGTACGTGTCACCGCCCGCCGTCGAATCCGGGCATCCGCAGTCAGACATGGAATCATAGCCGTAGCAGTTCCAAGTGCAGGGGCGTTCGCAGACCAGGATCGTGCCGGAGGGATCATCGATCGCGGCCGAGCTCACCCCCAAGCCCCCAGCACCCGAATAATACACCGGATCGAACATGCCCTTTTTTCCTGTAAAATTATCCAACCGGATGTTGATGGAGTAATCTCGGGGAGGCTGGGAGCTGTCGGCGAGACCGGCGGTATTGTTGTGGGGTAACTTATCGGTGGGACACCGCCAGACGGCGAGCCACTGATTGTTGGCGCCAACAGTGAAAGCGGAGCCGTTCTTGGCCATGTATGGCGCAACCAGCCGGTCATACGTCATGGCCCCTGTGCCCGCCGGCGGTATCCACCCCCTGAAATCGTCCTCGTACATTTGGATCGCGATACCGATCTGCCTCAGATTGCCCGCGCATGCGGCGGCCTGCCCCTTCGCGCGGGCCTTGTTCAACGCGGGCAGCAACATGGCGGCCAGAATGCCGATGATCGCGATGACGACCAGAAGCTCGATGAGAGTGAACGCTGGAGAGTTGCGGCGGTCGTGAGACCGGCCGGAATGCAGAGAGAAACCCTTCGCTTCGCTCAGGGTGACAGTCTGGAGACGCCGTAGACGCATTGCGTGTGACACCAAGTTAATCGCCCCGCTGGGGGGTCCACATACCGGCCGGGGTGCTCAAGGTCGGCTTGGGTGCTTTCGGGGCGCCTACGCCGATGGTCTGCCGCGGTTCGAGCCATTGGACGTGGCCGTCCACAAACAAGTAGTTCCAGCCGCCCGAGTGCCAGGGCAATTTGGCTGGGTAACCTGCGGGGACCTGGCCGTAAGTATACTTGCCGCCACTGCAGAACAAGTCCCCGCCGCCGACCGACGAATCCGGGCATCCGCAGTCGGCCATGGAATCATAACCGTAGCAGTTCCAGGTGGCGGGGCGTTCGCAGACCAGAATCGTGCCGGACGGATCATCAATCGCGGCCGAGCTCACTCCCAATCCCCCAAGACTCGAACCCATCGGATCGAACATGCCGAACTTTGATGTAAAATTATCCAACCGGATGTTGATGGAGTAGGATCGGGGAGGCTGGGAGGCGCCGCCCGTACCGGCGATATTGTAGTGGGGAATCTTATCGGTGGGGCACTTCCAGACTGCGATCCACCGACTGTTGAGGTTCTCAGCGAAAATGCCTGCGCTTACCGAGGCCATGTATGGCGCCACCAGCCGGTCATACGTCACGCCGTCTGCCCGGGCCGCCGGCGGTATCCAGCCTCGGAAATCGTCCTCGTACATTTGGATCGCGACACCGATCTGCCTCAGATTGCCCGCGCACGCCGCCGCCTGCCCCTTCTCGCGGGCCTTGTTCAGCGCCGGCAGCAACATCGCCGCGAGAATACCGATGATGGCGATGACGACCAGCAGCTCGATGAGAGTGAATGCTGGAGACCTGCGGTCATTGAGAACGGCGCGGTTGGGAGACCGGCGCCGAACAAGCGTATTGGTAAGCCAGGGTATTCCGCTGCCTTCGGCGCCACCACCGAAGTGCAGCTGCATCGTTTCCGAGGCTGCCTTCTTCCGTTCCCTTCCACCCCGCATGTATTGTTTACGGCGCATATCACATGGCGCACGCGCCCATCCATCTCAATCGACGCGCCAGCCCTCGTGGGGGCTGCGACAGCCAGCCCCGGACCGGCGCGCTCATCAGCACACCGGCAGTTCTCAGGGCACGATCACCCGGACGCGGTAGTACCGAGTCGAACCACTGGCCGCGCCATTGGTGTCGATGAAGCTCGTGACCTGACCGAAGCCAGTCCCGCCAGAGAGCACATTGGTCTGGCCGGTGCTGACGAAGTTATTGCTGTAGCTGCCACTGGCGGAGCCGGTGGTGAACTCCAGGACGTTGGTGCGCGAGGTGATGCCCGGCGACCAGGAATGATCGCCACTGGCGCCCAGATATGTCACGACGACGTTGGTACCCGCGGACTTCGCGATGCTGATGACGTGCAGGTACGCTGCCGAGTTCGTCGGGCTGAAGCCGGCGAGGAACTTGTTGGTATTGTTCATGCCGGTCCCATACGGATCGGCCGACGGAGCGCCGTTCACACTGTTGGTATTGGTGAAGTAGGACAGGCGCCACCAGGCGTACGGCGAGTACACGTTGATCGTCTGCGTCGCCGGGCTGCTGGCTCCGCCGGAGTTGGACGCGATCAACTGCGCCGAGTAACTGCCCGGATTCGCGTAGGTGTGCGACGGACTCTCGGTGGTCGACGTCCCGCCATCGCCAAAGGTCCAATACCACGCCGTGGGTGAATTCGACGGGATATCAGTGAACGTCACCGCCAACGGCGCGGCCCCCGCCGTGGGAGCGGCCGCGAAATTCGCCACCGGAGGTGCCACCGGCGCGTTGGTGCAGCAGGTGTACGACTGCTCGTTGATGGTCAACTGCACGCAATACAGCGTGCCGGTGTCGCCCGAGGTCAAGTCGGTGTCAACGACGCGCAGGTACCACGTCCCCTGCGCGGATTTGCCAAGGAGAGCGGACAACGGGTTCTCCGGCTGGAACGAGCCCTCATAGGGGGCGTTCGGACCGTCGATCGAGGTGGACGCCCCGTCATCGAAGATCGTAAACGTCCCGGTGCAATCTTGGTTGCCACTACCGAAGTTCTGGCCGTCGTTTCCGGGGCCACCTGGACCAATGTCATTATTGACAGCCGACACCAGCGTGACGTCCGTGCTGTCGGGGGCAATCAGATCCATGGTGACGTCGCCGTCATAGTTGTGATCCAGACGGACGCTGACGGTGACCTTCTGAACGGTGGCATTATCGGGCACGACGATCGAGGCCGTGTTCGTGCCGTAATCGGGGATGGGCAGGGAAACGCCGCCGGTGCTGTAGGTGTTCGAGGCAGATTCCGTCGTGCCGAGAGCGAACGGGGCGAGGACCGTGCCTGCGGATACCGAGTTGGTCGTCAGTTGCATGCTGGCGACCAGGGTGCCGCCACAGGGGCCGTTCGTCGCGATGAACGTGAACGAATTGGTCACCGCATCGCCGCCGGCCAGGAGCGTGCCATAGGATTGCGCGCCGCTGGGCGAGGTGACGCCACCGGTGGCCAGCAACGTGGCGACGACGTTCGAAGCGTCGGCGTTGCCGATGTTTTGCAGCACGAGATCGATGGTGTCGTTCTCACCGGGATTCATGACGCCGTTGGTCCCACAGCTTTGCGCGGCCAGCGTCACGGTGCCGATAATGTTCGCCGTCGGCGTATTGGTGTACACGGCGATGTCGTCCACATAAAACGTGTTGGTGGAGGCGTAATCGGAATTGTACATGAGTCCAATCTGGAGATAGAAGTTGGTGCTGACCCGCTGCGCATTGAGGATCAGGCCCGCTTCCGTTGTCCAACCGATGACTGCTTGCGTAACGCCATTCTTCATATTGTTGGTGGTGGTGGACGTAGGAAAGAGTACGTCGGACCGACCATTGCAGTTGACCAGGACGCCCAGTTGAAAATAGCTTCCACTGCTGTTTGTCGGCGGGGTGTACTCGAACGTCAGAGACGCACCCTGCTCGAGCGCCGCGATGAACGCCGCATTGGTGCTCTCGTCCGGTGAGTATGAAAACGGCTGGATGAAGTTGTTTGAAGCCCATTGCACAGCGAGCGATCCTGCGGTGCCCAACGCTCCGGGGGCCGGAGTATTACCGACGCCGTTGGTGCTGTCGCCGTCCAGGTCAAAAGTGCTCGGCGCAACGCTGCTGACGCCGACTTCCGTGGTCCAGCCGGTAAAATCGTTCGTCGTTGTATAGAGCACGATTGGGATAGGCGGAGGCGGCGGTGGAGTGCGCATTACGAAGTTGTCCACATAAAACGGCGCGTTGCTCGGGCTGTAATTGGAGCTCCAGATGACTCCAAACTCCATTCCCCAACTGCTATAAGTGCCATTGGTGGTGATATTGGCGGCGAGCTTTGCCGCCTCGTTTGACCAACTGCCGAAGGTGGCGCGCGTCCAGCCGTTACCCAACGGGGTGACGGACGTAGGACTGATCTGGTCATACCCAGATGACGCGTTGATCACGATGCCAAGGGGGCTAAAATAGCTTCCACCCTCATTTGTCGGCGTGGTGTAGTCGAAGGTCAAAATCTTGCCGGTCTGCGAGATCACCGCCAGGAAATTCGAATCGCCTCCCTGGCCGCCTGGACCAAAGAAGGTGTTATAACTACCGGCTGCCGGGAGCCATTGCACTTGGAGCGCTCCCGGGGTGCCCGTCGCTCCAACTTGACCATAATAAGCAGCGCTGATCCAATTTCCCGCACCGTTGATCGTACCCCCGTCTGAATCGTGGCTCGTTACCGGTGTAAGGATGAAACGCGTCCCTCCATTATTGTCGTTCCAGCCTCCGAAATCGTTGGTGGTTGTGAACAGGACTTGCGCGGATGCGGTGTGCGCCAGCAGGACGGCAATGCCGATGGATGCCAGGGAAATTTTCTTCGTCATGGGACTACCTCGTAGTTTTTTGGTGTTAGGCCGTCGAACCTTGTGGAAAGAATACCGCAATTGTAAACGTTTGCAAGCTTAAACTCAATTCAACTCATTTTTCAACGCATCGTGATTTGAACCCGAGCCACATCCTCGTGGGTCTTGCGACATACTGCCAGACTTTAATCCCAAAGGGCATGTTGTGAAAACGGTTCACAACATGCCCCCGTGGGACGGAAAACATCACACGGCCATTCAGCTTACGCGACGCGGCCGGAGGCAAACCAGACCGAGCAGCCCGAATCCCAGCATCGCAATCGTGGAAGGCTCCGGAACCTCGAACACACGCAGATTGTCCAAGTTCATCGTATCGCCAGGACTCGTGTAGCCGCCACCGACCTGAATTGCGATTTGCGTCGGATTCGACGAAGCCGCCAGTCCTGCGGCGATGCCTGCGGGAATCGGTATGGTCAGTGTGTATTCACTGCCGATACTCGTCGCCGGATAGCTATAGCCGTCAATTGATTGATAGCCGATGTCGGCGTTGTTGACGTCAACGTCGAATTGCAGGTAGTAGCCAAACGAGCCGGGCGGTGTGTAGATGTCGAGGCTTAATGACGTTGCGTTGCCCAATGCCGCCGTCCACGCCGACTCAAACGGGCTCAAGAGCATCTGGCCGTAGTTCTCTCCTGCCCCTCCGTTTGCCTCTGTGAGCGCCAAGCTGTAGGTTCCGTCGGTTACACCCGTTGCCGAGCTGAAAGTAGGTGTAAAGTAGCCTGCGCCTTGAGGAACGGTCCACCCGTCCATTGTGCCTTCCCAAGACTCGAGCGTGACGGTCTGAGCGAATGCGCCTTGCACCAGCAAAGCCGCCCCGACCACTGTAGATGCGATGATTGATATACCGGTCCGCTGAAGTTTCATTCCTCTCACCTGTTTAGGTCCTTTCTCCCGTCGCTTCTTTTCCGATTGCCACACCAAATTTGCCGAGACCCTCTCGCCATTGAGCGGCTGAAGCTGAACCTCAAGTCCCACACCACGGTCCAACTTGCGAGACCTCGCAAACTTCTATTGAAAACGTTTACAATGAAACTGGGGTCAGGGTCAAGCAAATTCGCCAAGCAATAGTAACAATTTTGTCACAGGCGAGCTATATCGTTGATAACAAGTCCATTACAAACGGACAGCCGCAACGACTGTTTGTATCCGTCCCGTCTTTATCGTGCCATCCTCTGGCCCGCCCATGCCCGAGCCGGCCTCATTCTGGATTTGGACGAATCGATGCTCCCGTGCCCGAGCGTTCTGGCTCGCTAACAACGGTCGCGGATTGATAGGCTCGCTGCCAAATGCGAAAACCGTCGGACCTCGAGCTCTGGACAAATCATGAAATTCCTGATCACATTGATGGTCATGCTCAACACCGCGCAAACGATTTCGGCGGCTGACTTCTCGCTGAGCGACGGCACACTAAAGCTCGGCGAGCGCCACGTGCTCGAAGGCGTTCCCGCGAATTTCACGCTGGCCAAATCGGCGGGAGGCGCCGGCATTTTCCTCAAGTTCACCGCAGCACAAAGTGGTTCGTCGATTCAGTCGCCGGTCGGGACCATCGTGGGCTTGCGGCGGTTCACCAGTTGTCATCGCGATGAGCCGTTTTGGATGGTGCCGCTCGCGGGGACGAATACGGCGGGCGTCGGGCTGGAAACGCAGTGGCTGCTGGCCGAGACGGACGCAGGCGACTGCGTGATGATGGTGCCGCTGATGGATGGACCGTTCGTGTTCACGATGAGCGGCGCTGCCGACGGCCTGCAGATCACCGGCGAGACGGGCGACACAGCGGTGCAAGGCCGGGGCGGCGTGGCGCTGTTCGTGGCGGTCGGGAACGATCCATATAAAATGGATGAGCTCGGCGCACGGGCCGTCATGAAGCAGCTCGGCACCGGCAAATTGCGGCGCGACAAGCCCACGCCGGACTTCGCGGACGAATTCGGCTGGTGTACGTGGGATTCGTTCTACCGGGATGTCTCGGCGGACGGCGTGCGGCGCGGGCTGGCGTCGTTCCGGGCGGGCGGCGTCGAGCCGCGGATGATGATTCTCGATGACGGTTGGCAGGATTACAAGAAGGAGGCAACGGGCGAGGAGCGGCTGGTTTCGTTCAGCGCGAACCAGGCGCGATTCGGCGGCAATCTGCGGACGACGGTGCGCATGGCGAAGAAGGAATTTGGCGTGAAGACGTTACTGGTGTGGCACGCGATCATGGGCTACTGGGGCGGCGTGGACGGCGCGGCGTTGCCGGGTTACGATGTGACGGGTCGCCCCCGCTCGTTCAACCCCGCGATCCTGCAGATGCGTCCGGCGATGAACACGCAATACTGGGGCCACATCGTGGGCGTAGTGCCGCCGCGGCGGATCGGGCAGTTTTATGATGATTTCCATCGGCGCCTCGAAGCGGCGGGAGTGGATGGCGTGAAGGTGGACAACCAATCCACGATGGAAGGCCTGGCCCAGGGGCTCGGCGGACGCGTCGCGTTGACGAAAGCGTACCGCGCGGCGTTGGAGAAATCCGTCGCGGAACATTTTGGCGGTCGGCTGATCAACTGCATGGCGAACGCGATGGAGACCTACTATTGTTCGCCGCGCTCGACGCTGATGCGCACATCGATCGATTTCTGGCCGAAACGGCCGGAGACGCACGGCCAGCATTTGTACACCAACGCGCAGGTCGGCCTGTGGTTTGGGGAGTTCATGCAGCCGGATTGGGATATGTTCCAATCGGCTCATGCGATGGGCTCGTTCCATGCGGCGGGACGTGCCGTGTCGGGCGGCCCGGTGTACGTCTCCGACACGCCCGACGCGCACAACTTCGATCTGCTCCGCCAACTCGTTCTGTCCGACGGCTCGGTCCTGCGGGCGGATCAGCCGGGCCGGCCCACGCGCGATTGTCTGTTCGCCGACGTGACGCGCGAGCCGGTGTTACTGAAAGTCTTCAACTACAATCGCGACTGCGCGGTGATCGGCGCGTTCAACTGCAATTATCACGCCGCCAAAGCCGAGCGGGTCACAATCGCGGGAACAGTCTCGCCCGCCGACGCGCCCGAGTTACAGGGCGGGGATTTTGTCGGCTTCGCCCACCAAGCGGACCGGTTGTGGCGGTGCGGGCGCGCGGACGGCGCGCCGGTCAAGCTCGGCGAAGGCGACTGGGAAGTGATTTCGTTTGCGCCCGTCGAGCGCGGCGTGGCGGTGATCGGCTTGGCCGACAAGTTAAACAGCACCGGGGCGATCACGGCAAAGAAATGGCGGCATGACGGAGCGTTGATGGTCACGCTGCGGGATGGGGGCACGTTTCTCGCGTGGTCGGAAAAACCGGTCAGGGAAGTGCTGGTCGACGGCCAGCGGACGAAATTCCGGTACGGCGCGGCGACGGGCCGGTTATCGGTGGAGGTTCCGCCCGGTGGGGAGCGGCAGGTGACCTTGAAGCCGGCCGTTGGCTGACGCGAAGATTGGCATTGCCACGAGAATCGGCGGGGGTGCAGTATTTCGCCGAAGACCGATCAACCCAGCGAGGTGAACCATGCAAAAACGGATTTCGATTCTGGCCGGAACACTGGCGATGATGGCGCTGGTGCAGGGGTGCGGATACAATCGTCTGGTCAGCCTGCAGCAGGCCGTCGAGAAACAATGGGCGCAGGTGCAGAACGTGTACCAGCGGCGGGCCGATCTCATCCCCAATCTCGTGGCGACCGTGTCGGGCGCGGCGAACTTCGAGAAATCGACACTCGTCGAGATCACCGAGGCCCGGGCGTCGGTGGGCAAGATCGATGCGAGCAAGGTCGCGGATGACCCCGCCAAATTCGCCGAGTTCGAAAAGGCGCAGGCGGGATTGTCGAGCGCGTTGTCGCGGCTGCTCGTGGTCGTGGAACGCTACCCCGATTTGAAAGCGAACCAGAATTTCCTCGAACTGCAGGCGCAACTCGAGGGGACGGAGAACCGCATCGCCGTGGAGCGCGGCCGGTACAATGACGTCGTGCAGGAGTACAACACGGCGATCAAGAGGTTCCCGACGTTGTTTTACTCCGGGTATTTCGGATTCAAGGAGAAACCGTACTTCACCGCCACGGCGGGCGCGGAGACGCCGCCAAAGGTGGACTTCAATTCGTTGGGCTCGCAGACGAAGTAATTCGAGCGATTGGCGCGTATGAGACTCTTCTGCATCCTGGTCGCGCTGGTTGCCATCCTCGGCGCCGCATCGGCGGACGAGGTGATGCCGCCCAGGCCGGATCAGTATTTCAACGATTACGCCCATGTCGTGTCTCCCGCGACCGCCGCGGACTTGAACCGGCAACTCGAACAATTCGAGCGCGATACATCGAGCCAGATCCTCGTGGCGGTGTATCCGAAGATGGAATCGGATTCGTCGATTGAGGATTACACCGTGCGGGTCGCGCAGTCGTGGGGCGTGGGCCAGAAGGGCAAGGACAACGGGGCGGTGCTGTTCGTGTTCGTCCAGGACCACAAGATGTACATCCAGGTCGGGTACGGACTCGAAGGCGCGCTGCCCGACGCGTTGGCGAAACAGATTATCGAGGACTGGATCAAGCCGCATTTCCGCAATGGCGATTTCGATGGCGGGTTGCGGGCGGGCGTGACGGCGATCCTGCTGGCGGCGAAAGGCGAGTACAAGGGTAATGGCCACACCGTGGCGGACCGGCAATCCACAGCCGATTGGGCATTCGCCGTGGTCGGCATCGTGTTTGCCGTCTTGGTTATGCTCGCGGTGTACTACGCGAATGGCGGCATGGTTTACTCGGGCGGCGGCAGATATGTCAGCTATGGCGGCTTTTGGGGTGGAGGATTTTCCGGAGGTGGTGGATTCTCCGGCGGCGGATTTTCCGGAGGGGGCGGTTTTTCGGGTGGCGGCGGGTCGTTTGGCGGGGGCGGAGCCGGGGGAAGCTGGTGACGCGATGAAGGCGAGACATTTATTCCGCGAACTCGACCATGACCGGATCACGTCGGCGATCGTGGAGGCGGAGAACCACACGACGGGCGAGATTCGCGTCTATGTGAGCCATCGGAAGGTGCACGATCCGCGCCACGCGGCCATGCATCAGTTTGCCAAGATGGGCCTCGACAAAACGAAGCACCGGAACGCCGTGCTGATTTTCATCGCGCCGGAATCGCAGAACTTCGCCGTCATCGGCGACGAGGCGGTGCATGCCAAGTGCGGCGAGAAGTTTTGGGAAGATGTGGTCGCGGCGATGCGCGAGTATTTTCGGCAGGGCAAGTTCACCGACGGCGTCATCCACGGCATCAGCACCGCCGGCAACCTGCTCGCCGAACATTTTCCGTCTACGACCGCGCACCGCGACGACGCATGCTGATTCTGGCCATCGATCTGGGCACGACAGGAAATCGCGCGATCGTGTTCGACCGCGAGACGCGCGTGGTCGCATCGAGCTATCGGGAATTCCGCCAGTTGTTTCCAAAGCCGAGCTGGGTCGAGCACGATCCCGAGGAGATCTGGGAAACGACGCGGGGGGTGATTACCGAGGCGGTGGCGAAGGTGGACGCCAAGCAGATCGCGGCGGTGGGCGTGACCAACCAGCGCGAGACGGTGGTCTCCTGGGACCCGAACACGGGAAGACCGTTGCACAACGCGATCGTGTGGCAGGACCGGCGGACGGCGGGGCGCTGCGAGGAATTGAAGCAAAGCGGACTGGCGACGGAGATTCATCGGCGGACCGGTTTGGTGTGCGATCCGTATTTTTCCGCGACAAAGATCGAGTGGCTCTTGAAGAATGTGCCGGCGACGCGGCGCGGCATTTTCGGGACGGTCGATTCGTGGATTGTGTGGAAGCTGACAGGCGGACGAGTCCACGCGACAGACCCGAGCAACGCGTCGCGGACGATGCTGTTCAACCTTCACAAGCGCGAGTGGGACGAGGAGTTGCTGAAACAATTCGGCGTGTCGCGGCAGATGCTTCCCGGGGTGCGGGCGAGTGCCGGCGAATTTGGCGAGGTGGACCCGGAGCTGTTTGGGTTCACGGCGAAAATCTCCGGCGTGGTGGGCGACCAACAAGGCGCGATGTTCGCCCAGGGATGTTTTTTACCGGGCATTATCAAGAACACGTATGGCACCGGGTTGTTCTTGATGACCAACACCGGCGACCAGCCGCGCGATTCGCAGCACCTGCTATCGACCATCGCCTGGCAGATTGGCGAGCGGGTGGACTATGCGCTGGAAGGCAGCGTGTTCGTCGGCGGGGCGGCGGTGCAATGGCTGCGAGATGGGCTGCAGGTCGTGAAGACGTCAGCGGAAACAGAATCGCTGGCGGCGGGTCTGCCGTCGAACGAGGGGGTGTATTTTGTGCCGGCGCTGACGGGACTGGGCGCGCCGTACTGGGACGCGGCGGCGCGGGGGACGATTGTCGGCCTGACGCGGGCGACGACCCGGGCGCATCTGGCGCGGGCGGCGTTGGAAGCGATTGCGTACCAGACGCGGGACGTGGTGGACATCATGACGGCGGAGCTGGGTGGGCCGGCGCGCAAACTGCAAGTGGACGGCGGAGCATGCGCGAACAATTTTCTCATGCAATTTCAAGCGGACATTCTCGGCGTGCCGGTCGAGCGGTCGGCGGTGATCGAGACAACGGCGCTGGGCGCGGCGGGATTGGCCGGGCTGGCGGCCGGCGTGTGGTCGAGTCCGTCGGATTTCCTGACGCATCGCCGTGTCGAGCGCGTCTTCGAGCCAAAGATGCCGGAGTCGACGCGGGAGAGTTTGTACGGCCAATGGAAGGAAGCGGTGGCGCGGGCCCGGGGTTGGGCGGGGTAAATCCATTCACCACGAGACGATGCGTAACCTGCGATTCGACAGCTCGATGCCCGGATGCGAGGCGTTTTTAATTTCACCTTAAACTATGAGTGAAGCGCCAAAATCCAATACCTTTAGACCTGCGGGGTTGCCTGACGGGGAGACGGAGGACAGCGCACCGGTCAATGTTGATGCCATCCTGCAATCGATACTCGGCCGGGGAGGCGAACGTTTCGGCATGGTCGCCGCCGTTCTGCGGGGCGAGCGCATCATCGCCCAAGGTGCCGCCGGGGTTCGAAAGAGAGGGACCGCCGAGCACATCACGCTCGATGATCGATTTCGCCTTGGTTCCTGCACCAAAGCCATGACGGCGACGCTCGTCGCGATGCTCGTCGAGGAAGGCAGGCTAAATTGGACCACCACACTGGGCGAACTTTTTGCCGACACGGTGAAGCCCCTGCACCCGGCGTGGGAGAAAGTGACATTGCGGCAGGTTCTCGCACACCGCTCCGGCTTGCGCCGCGACGCAGATCAAGTTCGGGTGTTTAACTTCCTGTTCCTCGCACCCTACGCCAGCTTGCGCTGCGGCCCCGAGTCGATGCGTTCTTCCGAGGAAACCTTGCCGCAGCAACGCCTGGAAATTGCGAGGCAAGCCCTTTCGCGCCCGCCGAAAATCCGTCCGGGCGCCAAATTCTCCTATTCCAATCTCGGCTACATTGTCGCGGGGGCAGTGCTGGAACACCTCACCGGTCGTGCGTGGGAAGACCTGATGCGCGAACGACTGTTCCAGCCATTGGGCATCAGCACGGGCGGATTCGGGCCGCCGGGCACCGCTGGTAAAACCGATCAACCCTGGGGCCACTCCTCGGTCATTGGCAAACCGATTGACCCGGGCAGCCCTGCCGCGGAACTCCCGTTGTTCTATGGCCCATCCGGCCTGGCACACATGACAGTTACAGATTGGGCAAAATTTATCGGGCTCCATTTGCGCGGAGATCCGGCCAATCCGCATTGCCAGGCCGCGCTGCTCAAGCTGGATACATTTGCGGAATTGCACCCGGTCGCACCCGTCGCAACTTACTGTGCCGGATGGTTTATCACCACAGCCAGTTGGGCAAAAGGCACCCGGCCCGGTGACACTGGCCGCCGTCTCTGGCACAGCGGAGGCAACGGAATGTGGAACTGCGTCGTGTCCATCGCACCTGAAATTGACTTTGCCGTGCTCGTCGCGTGCAACCGCGGCCTGGACATCGCTGCCTGGAAGACCCGCCAGGCGGCCAAGGCGTTGATTCGGGCATTTGCGCCCAAACTGACCTCACGATAGCAGCGGCAACCCGGACTCAGGACCGCCAGTTGCGAGGATGGCTGTGGCGGGCGGCGCGTTTTGTTTCGTCGTGGGGGCCAACTATTCTCTGCCGCGCGAGGACGCTATCGAAATGTCCTTTTCCTTGACGGATTTACGGGCTAGACTCCGTCCGTCTGGACGTTGTTGCGAGTGCGAGACGCAGCATGAAAACTGTATTCGATCAGTGCGACTGCCAGAACCTCAAGCATGCCCTGGCCAAGGAATGGTTGGAGACCAACGGCCTGGGAGGCTTCGCTTCGTCGACAATCATCGGTGCGAACACGCGTCGTCAGCATGGGTTGCTGGTGGCGTCGTTGCGTCCGCCGGTGGAACGGTACGTGTTGCTGTCGAAATTCGAGGAGCGGGTGGTGATGGACGGGCACGAATCGGCGATCAGCACGAACCTGTATCCCGGCACCGTGTTTCCGCTCGGGTTCAACATCCAGATGGAATTCCGGTTGCGGCCGTGGCCGACGTTTCGGTACGCCAACACGGATTTCGAGATCGAGCGGAGCGTGTTTCTCGTGGCCGGCGAGAACACGGTGGTGGTGGGCTATCGGAACGGGCGGTCGCGGCGGCCGATCGAGCTGAAGGTGCGGCCACTGCTGGCGTTTCGCGAGTACAACGCGCTGGCCGAGCGCGACGACGATCTGGACTTTGAAATGGAACGGGGCAACGGCACGCTGTCGATCCAACCCTATGCGGACAAGCCGCGGCTGTATTTCCACACCAAGGCGGATGCGGTGGATGCGAAGGCGGATTGGTACCTGAAATTCACGTATCCGGTGGAGGAAGAGCGCGGATTGGATTTCCAGGAGGATTTGTTCACGCCGTTCGAGCTGACGTATCGGCTCGCCGAGGGGCAAACGGTCTACATCGTCACGACGACCGAGAAGAAGAACGGGATGCACGCCGAGGACCTGGTGGCGCGCGAGCGGGCGCGGCGGAAGGGATTCGAGCGCGAGAAAGACCCGGCGCGGCAGTCGCTGTTGATCGCGGCGGACGCGTTCCTGGCGCGGCGCGGGAAAGACAACCTGACAGTATTGGCGGGATTCCCGTGGTTTACGGATTGGGGGCGGGACACGATGATCGCGCTGCCGGGCCTGACGCTGACCACGGGACGGTTCGACGTGGCGCGGAAGATTCTGATGACGTTCGCGCAGTACTGCGACCGGGGGATGATCCCGAACGTGTTTCCTGACAAGGGCGAGACGCCGGAGTACAACACGGTGGACGCGTCGTTGTGGTTCGTCGTGACGGCATGGAAATACTGGAAGGCCAGCGGCGACGATGACGGGGCGCGGCAATTGTTGCCTGCGCTGGGGGAGGTGGTGAAGTTCTACAAGGAGGGCACGCGCTACGATATCTACGCGGACAGCGACGCGCTGATTACCGCGGGCACGCCGGGGACGCAGTTGACCTGGATGGACGTGAAGGTGGACGGGTATGTGCCGACGCCGCGGCACGGCAAGCCGGTGGAGATCAACGCGCTGTGGTTGAACGCGCTGGTGATGCTGGCGGAGATGGAAGAGAAGCTGGTGCGGGACATTCATTCGGCGGTGATTCTGCGGAAACTGGCGGACCAGGTGGCGGGGAGCTTTGTCCGAGCGTTTTGGAATGCGGATGGCGGGTATTTGTTCGACGTGGTTCGCGGAGACGAACGGGACGCGAGCGTGCGACCAAACCAGATTTTGGCGGTGGGCCTGCCGTACACGTCGCTGAACCCGACGCAGCAGAAATCGGTGCTGGACGTGGTGACGCAGCATCTGCTCACGCCGTACGGGCTGCGGTCGCTCTCGCCGAAGGACTCGCGGTATTGCGGGCGGTACACGGGCAACCGCTGGCAGCGGGATTGTTGTTATCATCAGGGAACGGTCTGGCCGTGGTTGATCGGGGCGTATTGCGACGCGTATGCCAAGGTGAACGGGATGGGCAAGACGCAGCGGAAAGAGATCGGCAAGATCATCGCGCCGCTGTTGCATCACATGGAAGAGGCGGGGCTGGGAAGTGTGGCGGAGATTTTCGACGGCAACCAGCCGCATCGGCCCGTGGGTTGCTTCGCGCAGGCGTGGAGCGTCGGCGAATTGCTGCGCGTGTACGATACGTACGTGGGGTGAGGGCGCGGCAGCCGAGCGCGTCCGCGCAGCTTCGGATCCCCGCGTGAGTTGCCGACTGCTAAAATGATTAAATGTGACCGCAATTTCCGTTAGTTCCCATATTGAAATGAAAGCCTTTCAGGTACTCCGTGTTAATAGGATTTCGAGCTTCCACATGGAACAGTTGGAGGCCATTTTGGGAGCCAAACCCAAACTTCCTCGGACTCCTCTCGGCTGCCCTGTTCCATTTGTCGAGTTTGAGTTTGAGGAAACCCTGCCGGCCGATCTTGGTCCCTTTGAGGAATACTGCCGGCAAAACAAGCTCCGCGTCTCTAGGTATCGGCGCCAATGGTATTCGAATGCTGAGATTGAAGCTACCGAGTTCTTTTTTTTAGCTGACGAAACCATTCACAACAACACCAGCGCTAGCGCGACTCAGTATACACGTGCCGGAGTGTGCCCGAACTGTGGCGTTGGACTAAGGCCGACAGAGCCATTGATCCTCAAGTTCGACCGACGAACGACGAAGAAAATGTTCTGCGTTGACCTAATGCAGTCAATCGCATGGATCATTGCTGCCGAGTTGAGCGAGCTATTCAAGGACTTTTCGGGTTTTCATTTTGGCGCGGTGTGCGCTCCGGAGGGATCGAAGCAAACGCCCCTGGATTTGAAGCGGATTGTCATTGAGGACTACCTTCCCAGAATGGCTACGATCACCAACTTTCAGGAATACGATCCGCCAATGAAGAATAGGTGTTCGTGTAATCGCGCTGGTTGGAGGCTCAGCGACGAGACGATTTACGAGCGCAGCGCACTGAGGGATGCAAAAGACTTTAATCTGACTGTTGAACGCTGGTACGGGGGCGGGATCGCCGGCCTGAATTGGCCGATCGTCAGCCAACGGGTCCGGCGCGTGATCCTGGATAACAAATTGCTAAGACCCGGCTGCTTCAGACCCGTGCGGATTATCGAACGCGATCCCGGGACTCAACACAAATTCGATCTGCCCTTGGACACGCCAGTACAACAGTGAGGGGTCACATCTAAAACAATCTGGGCAGTGCGTGAGACGGCGAGATTGGGGACATCCGAATGAAAATCCATGATATCAGCGTGCTGGTGCATAACGGGATACCGACGTGGCCGGGGGACCCGAAGTTGTCGATACATTTGACGAGCAGCATCGCCAAGGGCGGGCTGGCGAATCTGACGCGGCTCGACATGGGGGCGCACACGGGCACGCACATGGATGCGCCGTTTCACTTTTACAAGGACGGCGCGGGAATCGATGAGTTGCCGCTGGAGGTGCTGCTGGGTCGGTGCCGCGTGTTCGATCTATCTGGCATCACGAGTCACATTTCACCGGCGACGCTCGAGACATGCGATTGGAAAAGCGTCGGCGAAGCGGGCGTGACGCGGGTGTTGTTCAAGACGCGCAACTCGCGGCATTGGGCGAACGACGATCGCGATTTCGACAAGGAATTCATCGCGCTGACAGGCGATGCGGCGATGCAGTTGGTCCATCGCGGGGTGAAACTGGTGGGCGTGGATTATCTGTCAGTGGAAGCGTACGGGAGCCGGACGCATCCGGTGCACGACACGTTGCTCGGTGCGGGCGTGGTGATCATCGAGGCCGTGAATCTGTCGGGCGTGGCGGCGGGCGACTATGAATTGATTGCGCTGCCGCTGAAGTTGAAGGGCGCGGACGGCGCGCCGGCGCGGGTGGTGCTGCGGGAGATGGAGTAAAGATGGCGCGGCTCGCCGGGAGGCTCGCCCTCCCCCGGCAGGGTCAGCCTTTGAAGATGAAGTATTTGCGGAGAGCGTAATTGATGAGGAGGGAGACCACGGCGTTGGCGGCGAAGGCGATGGTGGTCATGATGCCGAAGTGGTGGATGAGGAAGCCCATGAGGCTGGTGCCGAGGACGCAACTGACGCCGGAGACGAGATAGAAAAAGAGGATCTCCTTGACGCGGTTGTGGCGGCCGGATTCGAACACCCAGAAGATATTGATGAGGTAGGCGGTGAGGTTCGAGAAGATGAAGGCGATGCCATTGTCGATCATGGAATTGCGGGCGCGGATGTCGTTGGAGATCGCGGCGACATCGATGTGGAGGAGTTTGGCGACGGCATCGCTGGGGTCGAGCGCGCGCATGACCAGGATGGCGCAGACGTAGAAGAGGACGATGTTGACGCCGGTGGCGATGGCGCCGGCGATGGCGTATTTGACGAACTGGACGAGGGGGCCGTGCTGGCGGCCGGTAAATTGGGCGATCAGGCTGGGCATAATTTGCAGAGGTTGATACGGGAACCGGGGCGGAATGTCGAGCCGGAGAATCGGAAGGGATGAGGGATGAAGGACGAGGGCGGAGGGTGCAGCACGAATCGCACTAAGGAGACGCGAATGGGGGCAGAATTTGGGAGGGGAGCGCAGTTGGGAGACGGGGGGCGAACCCTCACCCTGACCCTCTCCCTTAGAAAGGGCGAGGGGACCCTCCTCTCGCGGCGTGTGAAGCAGGTTCGGCCGAGGGCGAGCCGATGCGAGAAGGAGACGGACGCGCGGCAGCGCGTCCCTACCGCGGGCAGATGATTGGGACTTGACAACTTTTCGCGCGTCCACCTAGGCTGCGGGGATGGATGCAAAAGTGAAATTGTTGGAGGGGAAGCTGGGGATTGTGTTCGGGGTGGCGAACCAGCGGTCGATCGCGTGGGCGATCGCGAAGGCCTGGCATGCGGCCGGGGCGCGGCTGGCGTTCACCTATCAGGGCGAGCGGCTCAAGGAGAACGTGGAGGAGTTGGTGACGGAATTCGGGGCGGACACGCCGATGTACCCGTGCGACGTGACGCGGGACGAGGACATTGCGCGGGTGTTCGAGCAGGTAAAGAAGGATTTCGGGAAGTTGCACGTGCTGCTGCATTCGGTGGCGTTTGCGCCGAAGGAGGCGCTGGAAGGCGACTTCGTCAGCACGTCGCGGGACGCGTTTCGGATCGCGCATGACGTGAGCGCGTATTCGCTGGTGGCGCTGGCGCGGGCGGCGGCGCCGCTGATGACGGAAGGCGGGTCGATCATCGCGATGTCGTATCATGGCGCGGTGAAGGTCGTGCCGAAATATAACGTCATGGGAGTGGCCAAGGCGTCGCTGGAGGCGTGCGTGCGGTATCTGGCGTACGATCTCGGGCCGAAGAACATCCGCGTGAACGCGATCAGCGCGGGCCCCGTGAACACGCTCGCGGCGCGGGGGATTTCGGGGTTCACGCAGATGCTGAAGCACTACGAGGAGCGGTCGCCGTTGCGGCGGAATCTGGAGCCGAAGGAGCTGGGGAGCGCGGGGTTGTTTCTGGCCAGCGACATGTCCAGCGCGACGACGGGCCAGGTCGTCTACGTGGATTGCGGCTACGAGATCATGGGGCTGTAGGGGGAGAAGATGGGGGATGGTGGACGGTTAATGGGCCTGAGTTCGCCGGCGCTCCGGCGCGACAGGCGGGCGGCGCGGCTGACGGACGACAAGAAATTACCGGCTTGGCTGCAATCGGGCGAGGGCGTCTTTGGCCGGGCCTGAATCGGGACGGAGCCTGACGACCTGCTCGTATTCTCGAACGGCCTCGGCGGGGCGGCCGAGTTTTTCCAGGGCGAGGGCGAGATTGAAGTGGGCGTCGGCGTCGTTGGGGTCGGTCTCCAATGCCCGTTGAAATTGGGCAACAGCTTCGGGCAATTTGCCCGCGCCCTGGTAGATGGCGCCGAGACGGCCCCGCGCTTCCGCGCACCGGGGGTCGAATTCCAACGCCCGCTCGTACTGCCGGGTGGCGTCGCTGACCTTGCCCTGCGACTCGAGGGCCTCAGCCAGGCAGAGACGCGCGTCGACGTGGTCCGGCTTGGACAGCACAACGTCTTCCCACTGTTTCGTTGCCTCGGGCAGCCGGCCCGTTCGCGCCAGGGCGAGTCCCAGATTGTAGCGGGCCTCGACGAGATCCGGGTTGAGTTTCAGCGCCAGACGGCACTGGGCGATGGCGCCTTCTATGTCGCCGAGCGCAAACAGGGCGCTGCTCAGTCCGTTGTGCGCGTCGGCGAAATCGGGGTTGATCTTCAGTTCGGCTTGGAACTCGCTGGCTGCTTCCCGCACGCGGCCCATACCATACAGACAGCATCCGATATTGTAGTGAGCCACGAGCGTGGCGGGCTGAATCCACAGCGCCTGCTGGAAATGGTAGACGGCTTCGGGAAGTTCGCCGAGGTCCATCAAGATCACCCCGAGACCAAGTTCGCCGACGCTGGCATCGGGGTTTAATCGGTACGCCTCCCGGGCGTGTGCCACGGCCTCGTTTGTCCGGCCCAATCGGGCCAGTACAAGAGCCAGGGCGCGATGAGACTCAAACGCTTTCGGCGTCAGCTCGACGTCGCGCTGGGCGTATTGGAGCGCGCGCTCGGCGTCTCCCTCGTTCAGCGCCACTGTTGCGAACTCCCGGTTGAGCGCGTCCGAATCCGGGAACTCCTCCAGGCATGCGCGCCTCTCGGCTTCGTCGTTGCGCCAATCGGGGATCAGGTGGCGGGTCCAAGCCGCAGAGGCGCACAGTTGGACCGCGAACAGGCCCGTGAGCACCAGATGCGCCATCCGCTTGGAGCGACGCCAGACGCAGATGGCCGCCGTGCCGACGACGAGAAGAACCGGCAGCATGGCCACGTACGCGTAGCGTGTGGCCAGAACCGGTTCCGAGGTTGTCGTCACCAGTCCGGAAACCGGAAGGACCAGTGCCAGGTAACTTCCCCAGCAGGCCACGAGCATCGGCCAGCGTCGGCGCCCGACGACGGCCGCCACCGTGGTCATGACGACGGCGATCACCGATGCCACCACCCAGACGGGGGCCAGCGACAGGCTCGAATCCACCGGATAGCGGGGCGACAGGTGCGACGGCCAGATCAGTTTCCATGGATAAAACGAGAGGCTCTCGAAGGCGAGGCGCAGACGGCCGGTCAACGGAGTGGCTGTCAAGGTGGCGACCTGGCCTTCCCGGGACTTGGTGAATACGACGGCCAGGCCCGCGACGATCGCGACAGCGAACAGCGGCGTCTTCTCCCAAAGCAACCGGCCCCAACTGCGCTGTTGGTAGCGCTGCAAGGGATAATAATCGATCGCCAACATGATAAACGGCAGCGACACGGCCATGGGTTTGCTCATCATGGCCAGGAAGAACAACGCGAACACCAGCCATCGTTTTCCACCGCTCGCGTAGACCCAGAGGCACACGATTCCGAACGCCGTGCAGAGAAGCTGCGTTCGGCCCGCCAGCCAAGCGACGGATTCGGCCTGAAAGGGATGGATGGCGAACACGATTGCCGTTCCCAAAGCCAGGGCGAACCGCTCGGGGGCGGACACCGAAGTGGCCGACAGGAGCGTCCACAAGAATCCGAACACGAGCGCGGCGTTCAGAGAATGCAGCGCGATGTTCATCGCATGGTGTCCCAGCGGGTTCTTCCCAAACAGTTGGTAATCGATGACGTGAGACAGTCTTGTCAGTGGTTGATAGTAGTTGGCGGTGCATGTCAGTTCCCACTTCACCGCCGCCCACGTCAGGCCGTTCATCCGAAACGACTGGAGCAGCGCCGCGGTATCGTCGCCGGACAGGAATTCGCCGTGCACGCTCGGCCAGTACAAGAACGCGGTGGCAGCGAAAACTCCGACAGCCGTGGCGAGCAAGGTTGTCCGGCTGATGTGCATGCGATCGAATCCAAGCACAAAATTCTTCGGCAAACAACCGCGAATGCCCCAGGGAAGGATTCCGCTGCGGAGGGACTTGGAGCCGGAGGTGCCGCCATTCACGGCACAGCCACACAGATTGGCTCCGCGCTGACGGAGGCCGACCGAATGATAACCGCTTCAGGTCTACGCTCGCGCTTCGGCGACTAGCCAATGCGTGCGTTCGGCGGAAGCGCGGCGCAGCATCAACGCTGATACGGCGAACAGTGCCATGAAGCCCCAGTCACCGATGACGGTGCCGCGCAGGAACGGGAGGCCGGCGAGATAGCAGTCCGCCAGACCCGAGGATGTCTTCGCGTAGGGTTCGTTGGCGAGGTTGAGACCGAAGAGCCAAACGGCGAAGTTGCTGATGAGGAAGAAGAGAAATGGCGTGGCGATGACCGCGCTGATTTTGGCGCCGACCTTTCGATCGCGCAGCCACAGGCCGAGCAGACCGATCAGCAGAAACGCGCCGTAGTCGAACGCGCGGGGCAGGTAAAAGGCCGGGTAGCCCATCCAGACATTGAGAAGGATGTCAGTCGCCGCCAGCACCGCCAGCGGCACCCACAGGGCGTAGCGCCGTCCCATGTACATTCCGCCGAGCAGAGCCATCGCGCCAACGGGCGCGACGTTCCACCAGTGGAATCCGTGTGCTGCCAACCGGAACACCCCTGCCGCTACGACCATCAATATTGCCAAAATCATATGATCTGATCTCCTGACCTGTTGCAGGAGATAATTAATCGAGAAGCGGGCCGTGTCAACTGCTTCCGCAGAGCGCGTCGGTCTGGATGCGGGGCGGGCTGGCGGAGGTGAGCCTGCTACAACCGCGAATGAACACGAATTGTCGCGAATGCGTTCGGGAGATGTCTCGCCAGGCGATACATCGGGGGGGCGGTGTGGTCGCATGGTATGCTAAATTCTTAGCATAGCACAGGGCGTGACGAGAGCGACGGATACATTTCAGTGAATGCATCATCGCCGGGAGCGGGAGCAGTTCGAACGCGGCTCGGAGAATGTGCCGATGATTGGTCCCCGGTTCGCACTGATCTTCAAGATCACAGCGGGGTCGACCGACTCGTTGCCATTGGTGCCGTAGAGCGTGGCCACTTCCGCCGGCACGAATTCGAAGTCCACCGCCTGCCCGACCTGCCGCAACGGGTGATCGTCCCGCACCCGCTTGTCCAAGTTCACCCGATAAGAAAACACCGACGACTGGTTGTCTTGAGTGCCCATCATACCCATGTCCTGAACCTGCACCCGAGAACGGCGCCGCGAAAAAGTTTCGCGGCCACAATACGGCGCGGCTCACCGGGAGCCCCAAACGGGCGGGACGGCCATTCCACGCAGATAACAGGCGAGACGCCTATTCAACATGGCGGGCGGCTCGCGCGGATTCGCAAGCTGTGGTATGCTACGGGGTGGTACCAAGCGAACAGGCCTACAGCAGATTCCAACGACGCGTGGATCGGCTGTGTTTCCTGATCGTGGCGACCGACATCTCCGAGCGCGACATCAACATCGAACGGCTGTTTCTGCGGACGGAGGCGGCGCGGTTGTTTCCTGAGCGGTTCCCCGTTTACGACATGCTGTATGAGAGCCGGTTCCGACGGTTGATCGAGCAGTTCCGTGGCAAAGAGTAGTACAACGGAACGATTCGTTTGACGACAGCCCCCTCACCCGGAGGGGCGAGGGGACCCGCTATGGCGCATCCCTACCGAGCGATGAATCTGCTCAAACCCTCCGCCACGGCATCGGCGTATTCGCGGAAGATGCTTTTCATGGGGACGCCATCCACGTCGCGGGTGCCATCGTAGTCGCCGAGCTGAATGCGCTCGTAGACGAGGCGGTTGTTCATGTAGTACGGCTCGAGGAACACGACGGGACCGTTGTAGAGCCGGTTCGCGGCGAGGTTGCGGGCGAAAACGTAGGGGCTGTCGCCGAGGCGAATCGCGCCGCTGCTCGGCCCGTATTCGACTGGCGGCAACTTCGTGGCGACGGCCATGGCGGCGGCGATCGATTCGGCCACGGTTTGTTCGGTCGCGTGCGAACCCTCCAGCAACTTCGAAAACAGCCGTAGCTTCTGGTCGTCGTCTTTCAGTTCCGCGGCGAGATAATCGCCATGCACGAACACGACGAGACGATCATCGTCGACGAGGCTCTGGCATTCATCCCACTCGACGGCATTGAAGTGCATGCAGATTGTCAGATCGGGCTTGATCTGCTCGTTGATCAGGCGGGCGCGCGCGGCGATCTCCGAGCCGCGATAGAAAAGCTGCTCGGCCCGTTTGCGGACGGCGTCGGCGCGGTCGGCATCGCGATCCAGCGGCGGGAGGGCGGCGAACTTCGTCAGCGGGATGTCCTGCTCGGCCTGGGCCTGGAAATCGGCGGGCCGTTTGTCGGTCACCGGGTCGAAGCTGTTTTTGGTCAGTAACACCTCGACCCCTCTCGCTTCGAGCCGGGCCTTCAGGAGGCGGGCTGCGGTGAGGTTGAGGACGGCTTCCTGGACCGGGCGGTCTTTGCCGCGCTGGAAGAATCGTTCCTCCATGCGGGCCCATTCGCCGCCGATGTGGCCGGGATCGAGGGCGACGCGTTTGATGGAGGGAGGACCTTTACCAGGGGATGAGGCTGAGGAAGAGAAGCGCAACGTGAAGAGGGCGTTGGTCTTTTCCGGAGTGGAAAACACGGTGACGGAGTTTGTGCCGTACGCCAAGTAGTTCGTGAGCGCGCCGGAGGGGCAATAGACGCGAGCGAGCAGCGCGTCGAACCCGGGGCGCGAGATGGTCTGCTGGTGGCGGCCCAGTGCTGACCAGTCGTCGGCATAAGTCATTGCGCAACAAATTGTTGCCGCAACGAAAATCAGGAGTCTGGATCGTTCCATTCTGCCGGGCTCCATTGGAGGATCTCGCTGATTTCGTCGAAGCAATGGATGTTCTCGGAGGCGAAATACCGATCTTTGTCGAGCGCATCGAGTTCTTCGCGCATGTCCAGCTCGTTGCAATTGCGGGCGTAGTGGTGGGTGGCATTGAGCTTGCGGATGCGGGCCGCGCTGATGGCGTCGAGAAAATCATAGTAGGCACCGGTCTCCGCGTCCTCGACCAGCGGCAGGGCGAAGATCTGGCCGCCGCCGTCCAGCGCGCTCGCCGCGACGGGCGCGAGACGGACGCGTTCGTCATCCAGCTCGGACTCGAGCTCGAAGAACTGGAACGAGGCGTCGAATAGATGGCGGCGAAGGCCGTAGGGTTGATACTCACTCAACGCGTCGGCCAGATGGGCGACCTGGCGCGGGTCGAGGAGTCCGCGTCCGCCTTCGCCCCAAAAGATGTCCTCGCTGGATTCTGCGAGCCACCAATTCATGTCGTCGCCCAAGCGGGCGATGATCCACTGGGGCGGAGTTGGTATGTTTTTCGCCATGGCGTCCCGGGGAATCTTGCCAAAACTGCTTTGCATTTTGCAACGCACATCGCCAGAATTCGGGACATGGCGACCGTGTTGGAGTACTTGGGAAGACCCCCCCGGATCGGCGCGGGTGTGTTTCTGGCTGACAGCGCACGGGTGATCGGCGACACCGAGATCGGCGAGCAATCGAGCGTATGGTTCGGCAGCGTCCTGCGGGGGGACATCAACCGCGTGGTGATCGGCCATCACACCAACATCCAGGACAACAGCGTGTGCCACGTGGCCGACGAGTTTGCGTGCGTGGTGGGCAACTACGTGACGGTCGGCCACCGCGTCATTCTGCACGGGTGCACGGTACACGACGAGGTGCTGGTGGGGATGGGGGCCGTGGTGATGAATGGCGCGGTGATTGGCGCGCAAAGCATTATCGGGGCGAACGCGTTATTGACGGAAGGCTTTCAGGTCCCGCCCGGATCGTTGGTGTATGGTTCCCCGGCGAAGGTGGTGAGCCAGCTTGGGGCAACCGAGCGGAACAAACTCAAGGGTTGGGCGGAGAAGTACTGCCGGGTGGCGGCGAATTATCTCGGGGGCGCGCGGTAGCCGTCGGACTACGAGCGGGAGGAGACTTTGTCGGCCTCGGCGGCGCGGGTGGGAGAACCCGTGTCGGTGTTGGCGGTACGAATCTGGATCTGGTCGCCCGCCGCCGTTTGGGAGTCATCGAGCGCGCCGGCGGGAACTTCCAAGACGTAGACGGATTTCTTGACCACACAGGTGCGGAAGGGCGGCAACGCTTTCACGGCGCGGATCACACGCAGGTCCTTGTCCAGAAACAGCACGTCGATGGGGAAGCGCATGCCAAACGTGTGGATGCCGTAGCATCGGTCCAGCAGCAGTCCTTCGCCCCGGTCAAACCGGCCGCGGTTCAGCAACCCGACCATGCGCTTGAGGAGGGTGTTGGCGAAATGGCATTTGTCGGAGACAACGGTTTTTTTGCTCGCGTTGACCAGTACCATGGGCTTCCGCTCCTGCGCCGTCTACTGTCCCAACTGGTTGTACACGCTGACCAGTGCGGGGCCGAGCAGGACAATGAACAGCGCCGGGAAAATGAAGAACACCAGCGGAAAGACGATCTTGATGGGCGCTTTCATCGCCTGCTCCTGGGCGCGCTGGCGGCGGCGCGTGCGAATCGAATCGGCCTGAATGCGCAGCGTATTGGTGATGCTGCCGCCCAGCCGGCTCGCATGCACGACCGCGGTGATGAACGTTTTCAGGTCATCGACTCCCGTGCGATTTCCGAGGTCTTCCAGCGCCTCCAACCGGGGTTTTCCCAGGCGGATTTCGTTGAGGGTCTTCGAGAATTCCTCCGCGAGAGGTCCTTTGATTTTGCGCATCGTATAGCCGACGGCGGCGTCAAAGCCCATGCCGGCCTCCACGCTGATGGACAGGATATCGATCGAATACGGCAGGTTGGTCAGGATTTGTTCCTGGCGGAGGCGGACCTTTCGGCCGAGCACGAATTGCGGCAGAACGTAGCCGCCGAACGCGCCGACCAAGAGGTACACAATGTTCCAAGGATCCGCGTACTTGAACTCGCCACTTGGTGAGTTGCCCATCGCCAGAATCATCAGGAACATCAGGATCAGGCAGCCCGCCGCGCTGAACCAGCAGAGCCCGATCAACTGAACAGATGTTACGCGGGGATACAGGCCCGCCATGATGAGCTTCTTCTGCGTGCGTTCGGCCACTTCCGTGGGGGTGTATCCGCGGAAGAGCTTCGCCACGGAATCGCCGATGGGCAACAGCACGCGCTGGACAAAGGGCTTCGCCAGTTCTTCCTCGGGCGTCTCGACATCGACGGTCATGATCCGTTCGATGCGTTTGTCGACGGCAAACTGAGACGACGTACGGTAAAAGCCGACCGCACCGAGAAGGCAGGCGGCGAGGAACGCGATGATAGCGAAGATGAGCATAGGTTACACCTTGACGTTGATCACCCTGTAAATGATGTAGGCCCCGATGAGCTGCAGGCACACACCCACTATTAACAGGATCACGCCCAGCGGGACATTGAAGCCCCAGGGGTGCGTGATCGGGGGACCGAACATGGAGCCAAAATAATCGGGTGCATAAAGCAGGAGGATCGACACCACGGCAAATGGCAGCAACCCGACGATCAATCCCGAGAGTTTTCCCTGGGTGGTCAACACGCGCACGTCGCCCTGAATCCGCAACCGTTCCCGGATCGTCTCCGCGACCTTCTCCATGATTTCGGTCAGGTTTCCGCCGACGTCCTTCTGCACCAGATACGCGCCAATGACGATGTCCAGGTCCTGGCTGTTGATGCGCCGTCCCAGGTTCAACAGCGCGTCATCCACGGTCACGCCCAGGTTGATCTCCCGCAGCAGGCGGTTCAACTCCTTCGAAATCGGATCGCCCATCTCCTTGGCGACGAGCTCCAAGCCTTTGACAAATCCGTAGCCCGATCGCAAGGAATTGGTGAGGAGCATCAGGGCGTCGGCCAGCTGCTTGACGAATTTATTGCGGCGGCGGGTCTGGTGCGAGCGGACCACGAACACCGGCACCACGAAACCACAGACCGCGAGAATAATCCCGCTGTGCAGGTAGCCAAAGACGTAACGCCCGACCATGTACCCGACAACGGCCAGCACCGCGCGCAGCAGCAGATATTCGGAGGGACGCATCGGAATGTCCGCTCGTGCCAGCTCGTTCTCCAGGTGGGTCATGTACCCCGGGCCCAGCAGCATCCGAAACAGCCGGGGAATCTGGCTGGACACCTGCATCTCGGACTGGGTAGTCCGGGCGGCTTCCTCTTCAATGGTTGTGTACGTCTCCAACCGTTCGGCGAGGATCGTCCGGCGGCGTGTCGCCCACAAATACAGCCCGTAGCCGAGCAACGCGCAGGCGGCCAGCCCGAGGACGATGATTAACAGGAGATTGTTATCCATAAGGGCCTATCGAACCTCACTGGTTCTCTTGAAGATTTCCGGCGGCAGATGGATGCCGGAGGCGTTGAACCGTTCGATGAACTTGGGGACCATGCCGGTGGCTTGCATCGTTCCCAAGACCTTGCCGCCCTCGCCGATGCCCTTTTGCTGGTAGGCAAACAGGTCTTGCAGCACGATGACGTTGCCTTCCATTCCCTGGACCTCGCTGACACTGATGACCTTGCGGCTGCCGTCGCTGAGGCGGCCGATCTGCACGATCAAGTGAATCGCCGAGGCCACCTGCTCGCGAATCGCGCGGGAAGGCAGCTCCATTCCGGACATCATCACCATGGTTTCGAGACGGGCGAGCGCGTCCCGTGGCGTGTTGGAGTGAATCGTGGAAATGGAGCCTTCGTGGCCGGTGTTCATGGCCTGCAACATGTCCAGCGCCTCGCCGCCGCGCACTTCGCCGACGACGATGCGATCGGGGCGCATCCGCAGGCAGTTGCGGACGAGGTCGCGGATCTTGACTTCCCCTTTGCCCTCGATGTTGGGCGGACGCGATTCCAACCGCACGACGTGCGGCTGATGCAGTTTCAATTCCGCGGCGTCCTCGACCGTCACCACGCGTTCCCCCTCGGGAATGAAGGAGGAGAGCACGTTCAGCAGCGTCGTTTTGCCAGCGCCGGAACCGCCGGAGACCAGGACGTTCAATTTGACCTTCACACAGGCTGCCAGGAACGCGGCCATGCCCTGGGTAATCGTGCCGAACCCGATGAGGTCCTCGACGGTGTAGGGGTCGACCGAGAATTTACGGATGGTCAGCACCGGGCCATTGAGCGACAAGGGCGAGATGATGGCGTTGACACGCGAGCCGTCGGGCAGGCGGGCGTCGACCATCGGGCTGGATTCATCCACGCGGCGGCCGAGGGGGGTGACAATCTTGTCGATGACGTGCCGGATGTGCTCGAAGTCGCGGAATTGGATGTCGGTCAATTCCAGCTTGCCGAACCGCTCGCAGTAGACCTGATCGGGGCGGTTGACCATGACTTCGGTCACGGTCGGATCGCGCAGCAGGGGCTCGATCGGGCCAAAGCCGAGGATTTCGTCGGCCATGTCGGAGACGAGCCGGTTGCGCATCTGGCGGGAGAACGGCAATTTTTCCGAGCGAAGTTTTTCCTCAACGAGCTCCTCGACACGGCGGCGGAGGAGGGCTTCGTCCCCTTTCTCCAGCAACTTCTGGTCAATATTCTGGACCAGGTACGCGAGGATTGCGTTCTTGGATTCCGCATACAACTGCGCGCTGATTTCTGGGGTAGTCGCCATAATGTGCCACGCTTTGTTCTAGCTTGAGCTCATTGCATAAATGAAAACCATCGGCCCGACCGCTTCTTTTCGACCGTGGCGCCCGGTGCCATGGCTTCTGCCAAATCCAGCAGGGCCTTGGTTACGGGCTTGTTCGGATTGGAACTGACAAAGGGTTGGCCGAGGTTCACGGACGAACCCACGAGCGCGTCGTCAGTCGGAATCTGGGCGGTGACCGGAAACTCCAGGATCGTTTCCACTTCCGCCGAGGAGATTTCCTTCGAGTTGGTTGTGCGATTGACGATCACGCGGATCTTTTCCTTCGGATAATTGGCGGCGAGCAGGTTCTTCAGGTAGAGCTTGCCATCGCGCAGCCGCGGCAGATCCATGCCCACGACGACCAGGATGGTGTCGGAGTAGTCCATGGCCGCGAGAGTCGATTCCAAATTGGCGTAGCCCGTGTCGACAATGATGTACTCGTAATTCTCGCGCAGCGCTTCGAGGATGCTTTGTACCATGTAGCGGGAAAGGGTCGATCCGTCGAACGTCCCGGTCAACGGGGCGGGCAGGACCGACACACCGGTGGGGTGCTTCGACATGACGCTGTCGACCACGTCGTAATCGATGCCCCCGAAGCCCGGCAGCAGGTCGCCCAGCGTCCGTTTCGGTGATACATCCAGCAGCATGGCGACATCGCCGCCCCAGAGATTCAGGTCGACCAGCGCCACTTTCTCGCTGGTCCTGGCGAGGGCGACCGCCACGTTGGTGGCAATCACGGTTTTCCCGCAGCCGCCGCGGGGTCCGGTGATCGTGACCACGCGACGCTTCGGCGCTTCGGGCTGAACCGCAGGCGCCGCGGGGGGTGTGGCGCCCAACCGTTTGGGCGCTCTGGCTTGAAGCGCCGCCACTTTGCGGACTTCTTCGAGCAGCCGGTCCGGTGTGAGCGGACGGGTGACGAATTCCTTGATGCCGGCCCGCAGCATCTTGTGCCAGACCTCCTGGCCCTCCGATCCCGTCAGAATGAGGATGACGCCGACCTCGGGCATTTCCGCATTGATCTGCTCGGCAGCCGTGAGCCCGTTGACCACGGGCAGGTCCTCTTTGATCAGAACGATGTCGGGGTGGTGGCGGGTGACAAGATCCAGACACTCCTTGCCATCCCGCGCTTCCCCGACGATCTGAATATCTGATTCGCCAGCCAGTTGGCTCTTCAGCTTTTCACGCTCGCCCAACTCATTTTCGGCTATGATGACGTTGATGTGATCCATGTCTATGGCCTACATCCCCTTGCCGGTATTTTAGCACATTCAATACCGGCAATCCTCCTTCATCGCGGTCTCTGATTCTGATTCTACTCCGCCGGTCGGGCCGGAGAGAAATTCGCTGATGTATCGGGCGCCGACGCGGCCTTGGTGTTGCCGCCCGCGGGTTTTGCCGATGTCGATGGCCCCGACGGCTTCGCGCTCTTCGCCTTGGCCGCGGCTTGCGGCTCGTCAGACGCGTCATGATAAGGGAATCCCAGATGATCCACATTGTGGAAACCCCAGTCGTCCTTCTGGGCATTAAAGTGCCGATAGGCATCCGCCTGGTCTACATCGTGACGACCGAGCAGGCCGCCCTTGTGCCACGTGACCACCCAATCCTTCATCGCGGGCGACTGCGCCCCCGTGGCAACGAGTTCGTTCTCGGGTTCGGTCATTACTTCCGGCGTCATGAAGAACAGGACTTCGCGCTTGGCCTGGTCGAACTGCTTGTCGCGAAACAGCGCGCCCAGCACCGGAATATCACCCAGCCAGGGCAGCTTGCGCAGGGCGTCCTTGTTGACGTTGTTCTCGAGCAATCCGCCGATGACGATGGTCTGCTTGTCGTTGACCTGCAGAACCGTGTCTGCGGACTTGGTGCTGATGATCGGGATGCCGCTGATACTGGTCCCCGTGAGCTGGCTGACTTCCGCGTGAATCGTCGTGTTGATGCGGTTTTCGCTGTCCGCCACCGGCTTGATCTTCATGCGGACGCCGACCTCTTTGAATTCCACCGTAAACGATTGGGGCAACTGCTCGACGATCGGGACCTCCGAGCCGACGAGGAAGCTGGCTTCCTTGCCGCTGAACGTCACCAACGTGGGCTCCGAGAGCAATCGCGCATAGCTCCGTGAGATCAACACATCCAGAATGACGTCCATCGTGACGGTATTGGGTTCAATCGTCGTACCCGGCGTGCCGAATTCGCTGGAGGTGGGAATGAACCCGCTGATGATGGAGCCGCCGCCGATATACTGCATGGCGTACTGCACCTGGCCCTGGGGTCCGAACCACTGGAAGCCGACGTTCTTGATGGCTTCCGTATCCACTTCGGCGATTCGGGTGCGCACCTTGATTTGGCGTGGCTTGGCGATCTCGAGCAGATTTACGACCTGCGGCTTGAACGCCGTGGCGACCTGCACGGCCCGGTTGGCCGCGAGTTCGTCGTCCACCTTGCCGTCGAGCACGAGAGAATCGCCGATGGCGCGCACGGTAACGTTGGAGTTGCCGATCATCTCCCGAATGGTGACGGCGGCGGCGTCATTGATGACCTCGATCCGCGTCAACTGGGTGGGAGAACCGTCGTTTTTGACGATGGTCAAGCTGGTGACACCGGCCTTCCTACCGATGATGCTGAGCTCCTTGTCAGAAAGCGGGACAACGTCCGCGACCGCGGGGTCAGCAATGGCGACTTTCGCGATGTTTTCTCCAGGAACCGTCGTCGCCTCGCCGACGCCGACCTGAATACTCTGCTCGGCTCGGGCATAGGGCGCCGAGAACAGCCCGAGCGCTAACACGACCATGATCATCCCCACTACCGCGCTCCATTGGTTCTTCTTCATCTTTATGTGTCCTTTCGGTGTGTCCTTCTTGGTTCGAAAGCTGTTTTGTGAAATTCCTATTGGGTCGGCACGACCTGCTCCTGCGTGCCACGAACAATTGTCATTTCCGACCGTGGACGGCTCGACGGCATGATGATCACGGGCGTGGCCGTAGCGTTCGGGGACTGGGGCGCCATCTCAATGGACTTCTGCCCCCCGAAGTCCCTCACGGTGACACCCGGGGTGGGAACGATCTTCTTATCCGTAGGAGCGCGAAGCATCACCCGCAGCACGCCCCCGCGGTCGGCCGCCGTCAACAGCTCGGCGTCTTCCGGGTTGACTGCCAGCGTCATCGAGCTTTTCGCCCCGGTGTTCCCCTGGGGATTTGTCTCGGCCTGGTTGACAAACAGCACAAGAACGTTCTGAAGAACCAGTCGCGTGGTCTCTTGATGGGTCGTCGGCTCCGAGTACGTCGCCAGAATGTCGACGTGGTCGCCAGGCTTGACGGCGCCACCGGCAGCGCCGACTTCGCTGGCGCCGATCGAGATGGCCCGCATGCCTGCGGGGATGTCATACGAGATGCTCGGGGTCTGCCCGGGTGGCAAAAGATCTGACGAACGAATCTGCTCCTTGGCCTTGAGGCGAACAAGCGTGATGCGCCCTTCCACATCCTTGCGGTCCTGCACGGCTTCCGGGGTCAAAAGATCTTTGGGATAGGAAATCAATGTGACCATGTCATCGGTGACCTTGGTGCGCGCCGGAATGTCGTCGCGCGCAACGACAATCGGAACCCAGTTCTCCCTGGCCTGTTTTTTCAGGTTGCTTTCGTACCGATAGACCCCGTAGACCGCGATCAATCCTAGGATCATCGCCGCCAGAATAAAACCGCCCGCACCTGGTTTCTTAGCCATACTGAGTCCTCCTTGTTCGACTTTTTTGAGCTAAGGCAAGCAAATGCTGTGCCTTCAATGTGTAAAATGCAATATCAAAATTGAGAAAATCAGGGAACGGTGGCGCATTCGCGACCCGATAACCGCTAGAAAGCGTGATGATCGGCCTTCGCCGCCAAGCCAGTATAATACTGGGCTGGGAGCAAGATCTCTCATGAGCCGTACGCCTACGAACCTGTTTGTGTTTGAGAATTGCATCAGCCTCACGTTTGTGGAGTTTCTGTGAAATTCGTATGATCTTGCCTCAACACTGCTGTTGATCTCTCGGTTCTCTCAGCCATCAACCGGTAACGGAAATGCGACCACGCATCCGAGACCGGCCACTCATCCACCATCGGATCCGCGTGGCACGCCTGCACGCGGTTGGGAAGAAATCATAGGGGGGTGAAGAGGTCTTACCCGCTTCACCCCCCGACTTGGACACTTCTAAACCGCCAAGTTACGGCAAGTTCTGATTCACGCTCGACAGCGTGTTATTGATGTGGGTGCCGAGACCCTTCAGCACCAACACGGCCACGACGGCGATCAACGCCAGAATCAACGCATATTCCACCAGGCTCTGCGCCTTGCGCGACTTCAGGCTCGCATACAGTTTTCGGAGAGTTTTCTTCATCACATTCACCTCCTTCATCTGGTTTCCTTCATATCTTCTGACCCGACGGACTTGTTTCGTGACGACTCAACCGAGCAGCATATGTGCCACCAGTTCATTTCTACGTACCGCACGCGAAGTGTCTGTGTAGTAAATTATGATAATATGCTTATAATAAACTTGTTAAGATACACACTATTGCAGTGACTTTAGATGGATGAATTCGCCACGATTTTCTCACGATTCCCATAGTTGACCAATGTTATGGACATGTCGTGATAAAGTGTCCAGTTTCTGAACACTTTCTTATCATCAATGCAACTCGTACAGTGTCATTCCTGACTCCACCACCAAGCTCGCCCCACGTACATCAAAGAAATGCCCAAAAATGTCCGGTGACAGGCCCGGCGGTACGGCTAGAAGCGCGTGTTGGCCATCGGCCGCTCCGAAATCGCTTTGGAAAGTTGTCTTCCAGTGATATCCGACCCAGGTCTTCCTCCCGAGATCATCCGCGGACGAAGCGTCCGAGAACAGAAGAACGTTCCGATACTCCGGCAAGTGGTATTCGAACTGGCGAAATCCCCAATAGAAGCTTTCGACGCCGTGACAGATGACGACGTTGGCGGGCGCCCATTTACGTCGAATCGCTTGGAAGCACGCAGATAGATCAGCGTCATGCCTCCGTATTTCCACGCCCGTCAGGGGCATACCCGCCAGCAGTCGCTCCGCCCAGACGGGCTGGAGGACAAATATGATCGAGTTGATCGCCACGACGAACCCAAGCACGCCGCAATGGGTCCAGCCTCGACGGACGCGGAGCAAACCCGACAGGCGGCCTGAGTGCCGAACGAGGCCGAGAGCGGCGAAGATGGCAACAGCCGGAAAGAAATTGAGCGCGTACCCGGGCATCGTCACATACATGAGCAGCCAGAACAACACCATCGGGGCGATCCACAGCGCGAGCAGGTGGAACTGAAGTCTGTGCGCTCGACGAAGATGGTCCTTGGCCGTCGGCTTCTCGAAGACGCTCCACAGGATGAACTCGATTACAAAAATGAGCGCCGCGGCCAACAGCCCCACCCAGGTGGCTGCGCTGAGATTGCCGATATTCGTCCAGAACGCTTTCAGCCCTCCTCCGCCCCAGACAGTTTGGTGGGCATCAAACTGGTTCTTGAGCCGAAGCAAGTGAATGTAGGAGGCGAAACCGCCCGCCGACCTCATGGTGGGTATGAACCAGAACAGTGAAAAACTAACTGTCAATGCAATCGCGCAGAGCAACTTCCACCCGCGCTGTTGCTCGGCCCGCCACAGGACATACAGACCCAACGGAATCAGGCAGGGTGCGGTTTGTTGGCGAACGCCCGCGACCGCCGCGAGCAGAGCGGCCAGCAGCACCGTTTGAAACCAGGTCACTCTTTGCCGGATGGCTCGCCAGCCGAGAAGCACGAAGCTTGTGACTAGGGCGCTGTCCACGATTGTTGTCAACGCGACTTCACTGTGGAACCAGCACAACGGGCTGGTGAGCAGAATCAGTCCGGTGGCCCATCCGCATTCGCGGCCAAACATCGAGGTCGCCAGCAGATAGCCCGCCGCCACCAACCACGCCCCCGCAATCACACTCAGCCAGACCAGCGCAGCGTGCGGTTCGCCAACCACGAGATTTACCAGGCGGCCCAGCACCACGTACAAATAGAAACCGGGAGGTTGCGGTTGGCCGTCGCGAAGATCGTACTCGCCAAGCGCCAGGGCAAACTGGGCGCTGTCCCAGTGGTAGGCGAGCTGACTGCGAAATGGGATTCGCACGGCAAGGGCGACCACGAGGACGAGCGCGACTGCCGCCCCGTCCCATCTTGTCCACCGGCCTACGTCCGTTTGATTCTCGTGACCGTCAATCATTGTTGCGCGACCTCGGCGGCCTTCGGTGGCATCTGAGTTTCTTCTCACGTGCCAGGCAATTCGCCGCGAATCTCGCCGCTCGTCACCCCGATGGTTTCATGTCCTGCGCTGGAAGAAGATACAGGTTTCCGGTTATGCGTGATACCGCTCTCATGCTGGCGAGCGACAGGTATGGGGCGAAGATTTCGACGCTTTCGCCGGGCGGCACGAACAAGACCACGCCCGTTTTGTTCTGCAGATCGGGCTTGTCCACGAACCCAAGGCGGCCATCACGGACGCGCCAGATCGGTTTGCCCGGCGGATGCAGCGCGGTTGAATCCAGCACGAGTTGGTACTGCTCGTACTCCGGCAGGCAGACCTGGAAATGGCGCAAACCCCACAGGTAATATTCTTCGGAAAAACAGATCACCACGTCCTTTGGCGAAAATCTCTGCCGAACGTCCGCGACGATCCCGGACAACTGCGAGTCGTGCCGGGCAATCTCCGCCGAGGTTCGCGCCATGCCGAAGAAGACCCGGTCCCACAGCGCCGGCCAGGCCAGAAATGAAATCACATTCACGGCGCCAATGGCCACGATCAGGAGCGAACGGTATCGGGCGTTCTTCAGAGTGGCAATCACGATTGCCGTCAGCAGAAACAACGCTGGCAGATAACCCAGCACGTAACCCGGTTGTTTCGTAAACCCAATCACGGTCCCGAAGATCACCATGGGCACAACCCATGCCGCCAGCACCGCCAGCGCGAGGGCGTGTTGACTGTTCCACAGTCGCTTCTGTTCGGTCGTCATTCGCGCCGCGCGGTACAGAAGCGCCGCGATCCATATCACCGCGGCCAGCATCAGACCGTTCAGGCAATAACCCGTGGTGTTCGCCACATTCTGCAGGAGCGCATCCCAGCCGCCACCCCAGAGAGTCGAGGAGGCGTTGACGAACGCGTGGCGCCGCACGATCGTGAGATAGGCTCCCCACCCGCCCGAGACCCGCAGCATCGGCACGAACCACGCCAGTCCCAACCCAACGGCTGTAACGGCGGCCACCGCCAGCTTGGCGAGTCGTGCCCGTTGGAACTGCCAGAACGCGAACGCGACCAGCGGCACGAGCTCCGGCACGCTCTGCTGTCGAACGCCCCCCAGCAGCGCCAACAACGCCCCGATTGCCACGGCGTCCCACCACGTGCCCCCGCGTTGCACGGCCAGCCACAATTCGAGCACGATGGCACAGACAAGGAAACTGTCTACGACGTACGTCAGGGCCACGCAACTGTGAAACCACACTTGCGGACTCGTCAACCCCATCACGGCAGCCGCCGCGCCCGCTCGGCGACCTGCCATCACGGTTCCCAGCAGATAGAGCACCGCGGATAGTGCGCTGCCGAATACGATGCTGATCCACACCAGGCTGGCGTGCGGGTCGCCAATCCAGTTGTTCACGAGTCGCCCCAACAGGACATAGAGGAAATAGCCCGGCGCGTGCGGCTGACTCAGACGAATATCAAATTGACGGATCGCCAGGACGAACTGCGCGCTGTCCCAGTGATACACGAGCCGGCTGCGGAACGGGACGCGCATCGCCACCGCCACAACAAACAACAGGAAGGCAACGACTCCGTCCCGCATCTGGAGTTGCTGGCCGGCACCGCGACCGCCGGCCTCAACGTGAGCGCTCACAATCCCTCCTTCGGCCGATACACGTAGTAGAAGTCATCGGATTTGCTGAACGGTTCGGGCACCACGTACCGAGCATCCAGGTGGTATCGCTTGCGCATCGGGATCAGCCACCGCGGCGGGAACGCCCACACGGGCCGGCGAGAATCGTCGAGAGGAGTCTTGGATATGATGGCAGCGAGCTCGCCCTGTTCGATTCTGCGCAACAAGTCCGTATCGTCGAATCTGCCAATGCGTTGCATGTGGGCGAACAAACTCGTGTCGATCATGTACGGTGTCCGGCCGGATCGCACGGCCAGGTACGGCTCCTCGGAGAGCACCGGTCCATCAAGCTTGCCGACGTATGTTGCCAGTTCCTTCCAGGACGTATTGTCACGCGACGACAGGAGAATTCGCCAGCCTTGCTCGAATGAAAGCGCGACCGAGAGCCCCAGTGCCGTTGCGAGCCACCAGATATGCGCCCGCCGCACAACGTCGTTCGGTGAATACGCCAACAGGTCGTCCGTCAACACTCCGGCGAGGACGCACCCGGCGGCAAATGGCTCCAGATAATGGTTGGTCCACGTGCCGTAGATTCGCGAGCGCGCGAACGCCAGCCCGAGGCTGACAACAAAGTATCGCTTCCAAAGCCCGACACCGGGGAATCGGGCCGGGGCCGCACAAGCGATCGTCGCCCCGAAGAACACGACGGCTCCCATCGTCAACGCGGTCAGCAACAACGACCATGTCCACCACCACGACGGGGCTTCCGCCAGACTGTAAAACACATTCAACGCAAACCGGCCGTTCGTCGCGTGCTGCGCTGCGATCGCCACCGCTGCCAGCACCGCGCCCCACGTCGTTGCCGCGGCGATGGCCCGCCCGAGGCGTCTCCGGAGGATTTCTTCGAGCGAAATCACGACCAACGGGGCGAAGACGGTGTGTTTGTACATCGTCCCCACGATCAGTAGCGCGACAGACCCTGCGAGATGGATCGGCGCCCGACCGCGCTGATACACCCACAATGCCGCCAGCGAGAAGAATAATGCCGCGGCATCCGGCCGAAACGAGTTCGCCCATTCCTGTCCCAACTCGCTGGCCCCCCACAGCAACGTGGCCAGCAGCGCCGCCCGTCGGGAACAACCCACCTGTCGCGCCAACAGGAATATTGCAACGCCGATTCCAACCCAAAACGGGTAGACGCTCCATCGTGCCGCCACAATCATTTCCAGCCAGGTTCGGGCCGGTCGGGCCACCCAGGCTGATGACCAGTAAAACAACGGCATGTAGGCGGTGATCGCGTAGGGTGGCCGCGTGTAGTCCAGATAGAGCGGCCCGCCGTTGTGCAGGCGACTCACGGCAAACAGAGATTCGCTCTCGGTCGGGGAATTCTCCCCGTCAAACCCGATTCGTCCGATCAGCAGCCCTTGCCGCAGCGCGGTCAACACGACCAACACGGCCAGAAGAATCCCGATCCACTTCCGTATGCCGGCTGCCGAAAGCGTTCCGCGCGCGCGTTCCACGGACTGCCGCATAACACAGCCGCCGCATCAAATGCGACACCAGAATTACGGGTTCCGCTCGCGGACGAGGAAGAAGCAGAATCCGATCAGCCCGTAGAGGGGCAGGTAATTCAGCAGGATCATCAGAAGGGGAGATCCGCCCCAGAACGATTTGTCCCATGGACCTTCAGAATTCGTCGCGATGAGGAGCGCGGAGAATACGAGCAGGCGCCGCCAGGAAGACGATGCCGCGAGCCGGGCCGCGGCCAGTCCAACCGGGAAGATCAACTGGACGAAGTAGTACGCGCACCCGTAGACCGTGAGGGTCGCCGCGCACAAGAGGGAAAACTGCAGGTCTTCATCGCCGTCCGTTGTAACGCAAAACAAATACGCCGCCGCGACCGCCGCCAACCCGATGCTGCTGCCGGTCATCCACAATCCCCGGCCCGGCTCAACCGACGCGGTTCCACTGCGCAACGCCTGCGCCAAATTGATGACGAACGACGACAGGGTGAAGTTGAACGTGTGGCCGACCGCCCACCAGCGGATGATGGGAGGAGCGACCTCGTAGAAGTCGGCCCACAGGCCGGGCCCGGTCACGAGCACGATCGCGCCGGCGCCCAACGCCAGCGCGGCGGCGGTGCGCAGACGTTTCCACATCGGGCGTTTGCTGCGCCAAATGAACCACGGCAAGAACGCCAGCGGATACATCTTCACCAGTCCCGCCAAGAGCACGAGCCAGCAGGCCCGGTCTTCCTTGCCGGCCTTGTGCCAAGCATACGCCGCCAGCAACGCCGCCGTCAGCGTCAGGTTCTCGGGGGAAAACGCAAAGTGCCACAACACGGGCGACGAGGACACGAACCCGGCGCAGAGGAACCACCAACCTCGTTCGCTGAGCTGGCCCTTCAGCAGATGCCTTGTCAGCCACAGGACCGCCACGAGGCTGACGGCTTCGATGGCCACCCGCAGCCAGAAGGCCGGTCGCTGCGCCAGCATGGCCATCGGCACCCACAACCACAGCGATACCGGCGTGCTCGTCGCCACCTCCGGGCGCAGAAACACGGGCTTCTCTGTTCCCGCCGTCGCGGGAGTTCGGTAGGGATTCTGGCCTTCCCACAGCAGCCGGCTCGTAATGTAGTAATGATCGAAGTCCGGCGCGAACGCGCGCGACGGCAACATCTCGACGATCCAGACGACGTGGATCAACGCGATCACCGCCGCGCCCACAGCCAGCACGGGAGCCAGCACGGGACTGCGCCACATTCGATCCGGTCCGATCATTCTTCGCGGCCCATGCAAAATCTAATAACAGGGCACCCGGACAACTCCAAGCGGAAATCTCCCGGACCTCCGGGCCGGCCCCATCGAAGTGCGAGACCGGGGCGCCCACCGCTCCCCCCTGCCGTCCCCACCGGCCCCCGCGCTGGCGTCCCTGCTCCGACAGGAGTCGCGAGTCCCTCTCGGACTTGCGGTCGTTTGCCCCGTCGTCCCATCAACCATCCGCCATCGACCATCTCCAGCCCGTCCCCTCATTCCTCTTGCCCATCCCGCCACCGCGACGCATTCCCTCCGGTGTAGCAACGTCTCTGCGAGACGTTCAGCTTTCCGCCTTTGTCCCACTCGTGCTTTCCTGTGTGCACTTCGGCGTTGAACATTCGGTCACGGCTCCGTAATCTGCCGCTGATGGCGGCAAACGGAAACGGTCCCGACTCACAGCCGCGCGTGCAGACGGACTCCGACGCGGAATCCTCCGGCGGCATCCTGCCGTGGGTGATGCCGACGTTGACGCAATGGCTCTGGCTGGTGATCCTGCTGATTCTGCTGGCCAATCCCTGGCGCACCATGATGGCCGCGAGCGACGGCGACACCTGCATGCACTGGCGCGTCGGCGAATACATGCTCGAAACCGGCCGCCTGATCCGTGCCGACGTGTTTTCCCACACCCGCTACGGCGCCCCGATCATCTCCAAGGAGTGGCTGTCGGAAATCATCTTTGCCCTGGCGGGCCGCGTGTGGGGATTGTACGGCCTGTGCGTCGTGACCGCGCTGTTGATCGCCACGACGTTCGCCCTGCTGCATCGCCAACTGGTGCGCGAGAGCGGGAACCACGCCGTCGCGATCTTTGTGGCGTTCCTCGCTGCGTGGGCGGCCTGTGCGCACTGGATGGCGCGTCCGCATGCGTTCAGTTTCCTCCTGGCGGTGTTGTGGGTCGACGCCCTGCGTCGCTTCGAGCGCGGCGAATCGGCCCGGCGCCTGCTCGTCACGCTCGGCGCGTTGACGCTGCTGTGGGTCAACCTGCACGGCGGCTACCTGGCCGGGTTCATCACGCTGGGGATTTACTGGATGGGCGCGCTGATCGAGCTGCCGCTGGCCCGCGCCGACCAGAACCGATCCAGCGCCGTCCGCCGCAAGCTGGCGGTGCTGACCGGCGCGATCGCATTGTGCGGTGTCGTCTCGCTGCTGAACCCGAGCGGGTATCAGCTCCACCTTCACAACCTTCATTTTCTCCGTTCCTCGTACCTGACCAACTGGCTGGCGGAATACGCCTCGTCCGATTTTCATGCGTTTGACTCGCACGGATTTCTTGCCTGGCTGGCGTTGACGTTTTTGACGCTGGCCCTGGCGCGGCCACGGCTGTCGCCGGCGTCAGCATTGCTGCTGATCGTGTGGACGTATTTTGGACTGTACGCCGTGCGGAACATTCCGCTGACGGTTGTCTTCGTGGCGCCGATCCTGGCGACAGCACTGGCCGATGCCGCGCCGGCGTGGGCGCGACGATTGTCCGACCGCATGCGTGAGACCGATGAAATGTCGCGGGCCTGGCCACTGGTGGGCGCCGTGGCCATCGTCGCCGTCGTGGCATTCCCCCGGCCGACCGAGATGCCGGCGAAGAAATGGCCCGTCGACGCCGTTGCCTACATCCACCAGCATCCCGATCGGTTCACGGGGAATATGTTCAACAACTACGTGTGGGGCGGCTACCTGCTCTACGCCCTGCCCGAGCACCGCGTGTTCGTGGATGGCCGCACCGATTTCTACGGCGAATCCCTGATCCGCCAGTACGACGACACGTCGCTCCTGCACACGAACTGGCAGCAACCCCTCGCGCAGTACCACGTGGATTGGACGCTCATGCCCGTCGATCACCCCTTGAATCTCGCCCTCGCCTTGCTCCCGGGCTGGCATTGCGTCTATTCCAATGAGGTGGCCGCCGTGTTTTGCCGACGACCGTGAATGCCGTTTCGCCCAACGCCGCCGCGCGGTCGACCAACTCTCCGCGCGCCCCGCTCCCTTCGCTCAGCGCCATGCTCTGGGTGATCCTGTTCCTCGGGCTGAGCTTCACCAGCGCCCGTGTCGTGATCGTCAGCGGCGACAGCGATCCGTCGCTGCATCGCCGGCTCGGCGAGTGGATGATCCAGCACCGGGCGATTGTCGGAGAGGACAACCTGCTTCACACATACCACGGCTCGGCTTCAACAATGGAATGGCTCAGCGAAGTCATCATGGCCGCGCTTGGCAACTGGCTCGGCTGGAACGGTGTCGTGCTGCTGGCTGCGGCCCTCATCGCCACCTGTTTTTGGCTGCTGCACCGGCAACTGCTCGGCGAAGGCAGCGACCCGGTAACGGCGACCATTCTCGTGCTCGTGGCCATGCTCACCTGCTCGATGCACTGGCTGGCGCGACCGCTGTTGTTTACGCACCTGATGACAGTCGTGTTCGCCTGGCAACTGCGCTGGTTTCAACGCGGCCGCGTCACGTCGCGACGGTTGTTCACGCTCCTTCCACCGTTGATGGCGCTGTGGGTGAATCTGCATGGCGGATTTCTCATGGGTCTGATCCTGATCGCCATGTACGCCGTCGGCGAAGTCGTTGATTCGTGGTCTCATCGCTCCTCGGTCGAACGATTCAAACCGCTGGCCGCGCTGTTCGTGATCTGTTGCGCGGCGACCCTGGTCAACCCGGTCGGCTGGAGATTGCCGTGGGAGATTATGAGCTTTCTGAGGACCCCCGAACTGTCGACGCTGACCACGGAATTCCTGTCTCCGAATTTTCACACGGTGGGCATGCACGGCTTTCTGCTGCTCTTGTTGCTTCTGGCGGTCGGCTTGATTGTGATTCGCCCAAAAGCGACGGCGACCGACGTTGTCCTGATCGGCGGATGGGGTTATCTCGCGCTGCTCTCGGCACGAAATGTGCCCATCTTCGCGCTCGTGGTGACACCGATACTCGGTCAGTGGTTTGCGGAATTCACGCGGGACGGTCAGGACCGTCTTTGGGTCCGCCGATACCGTGAATGGACGGAGAGAATGCCTGTCGCATCGCGGAGAATCGATGTCGCCATCATGCTCGCAACGATCATCGCCGCGCTGGCGGTCATGGCCAAGCCAGCGCTCGCCGGCGGCGCTCCGCTCATCGCCACCGATTATCCGTCCACCCGTTATCCCATGGCGGTCGTCGATTACCTTCGCGCGCACCCCGACGCGGTCCACGGTGAAATGTTCAACTACTTCCTCTGGGGCGGCTACATCGAATTCGCTCTTCCGTCGCGAAAACCGTTTATAGACAGCCGTCAGAATTGCTATGGCATCGATGTGTTCCACGAATTTCGCACCGCCGACCAACCGAAGCCGGGATGGGAAGCCGTGTTCGCAAAGTATCATGTCGGCTGGACGATCCTGCCGGTGCAACATCCGCTCAATCGCATCCTGGAGCTCAGCCCCGGATGGACCCGCGTGTACTCGGACCGGCTAACGCTCGTATTCTCGCGTGTGTCATGATCGACGCCACCCGCCATGAGTTGCCCGCCGAGCCACATCGCTGGTGGCTGCCATCGCTGAGCCAGTTCATCTGGGTCGTACTGTTTCTCAGCATCATGCTGACGGACTGGCGACAGACGCTCATCAACGCGGATGGCGACCCGTGCTGGCATTGGCGGCTCGGCCAGTGGATGATCGAGCATCGCGCCATTATTCGCAGCGATGTGTTCTCCCACACGCAGCCCGGCGCCCTGATCGTCACGAAGGAGTGGCTGAGCGAGGTGATCTTCGCCGCTGCGGGAAATGCTCTGGGCTGGAACGGCGTTGTGCTTGTCGCCGCCGTGTTGATTGCCACGACGCTGGCGCTCTTGCACCGCCAACTGGTGGCTGAGGGAAACGATATCGTCGCATCCACGTTCGCCGTCCTGCTGGCCGGCGTGGCCTGCATGGTTCACTGGCTGGCGCGACCGCATTTGTTCACGCTGCTGCTCGTGGTCATCTTCGCCTGGCAATTGCGATGGTACGACCGCGGTCGAATCAGCGCGCGCCAATTGTGGATCCGTCTCGTGCCGCTGACGGCGTTGTGGGCCAATCTTCACGGGGGTTTTCTCACGGCTTTTGTGCTGATTGACATTCACTTCGTCGGCAACTACCTGCGCATCAAAAACACCGACGCTCCGGCCCGAGCGGCGGTGCGCAACAAATTGATCGTGCTCGCCGCTCTTGCCGTCGCCTGCGCGCTGGCGACGCTGCTGAATCCAAACGGCTGGAAGCTGCACCGGTATCTCATCAGTTTTCTGTCGGTGGCGAACCGATCGCGTTTCACGAGCGAGTGGAGTTCCGCCAATTTCCACTTCAGCGGACTGCGCGGCTTTGAATGGCAACTGTTGCTTTTGGGATTTTTGCTGATCGTGGTGAGGCGGCCATGGGCGGCCACCGATCTTCTGCTTGTGGGGGTTTGGCTGTGGTCGGCACTGTACGCGATGCGCAACGTGCCCATCTTCGCGCTGATCGTGACGCCGGCTTTCGCCGAGCATTTGTCGGCGGCGTTTCGGGAAGCCCGCAACACGATGTGGGGGCGCCGGCTCTGGGAGCTTTCAGAGGACGTGAGCGCGGTGAACCGAGCCTCGGGCGGCGGCGGTCTGATTGCCGCGGTCATGATCGTGATGATTATCGTCGTGGCCAGGCCGGTGATTGCGAATGGCGCGCCGTTGCTCGAAACGCGGATTTCGTCGCGTCGATTCCCGTGCGAGAGCGTTGATTATCTGCGCGCGCACCCGCAGATCGTGCACGGCGGAATGTTCAACGAGGACGGCTGGGGCGGATACTTTCTGCTTTATTTGCCGGAACGGAAGGTCTTCATCGACGGACGCGACGATTTTTATCCCGAGGCATTCTTGCAGGAGTTTACGGAGGTCTCTCACCTGCGGCCCGCTTGGGAAACCGTGCTGGCAAAGTATCGCGTCGGCTGGACGATCCTGCCGGCGCAGCATCCGCTCAATCGAATCATGGAACTCAGCCCCGGCTGGACCCGCGTGTACTCCGACCGGTTGACGCTTATATTCTCGCGCGTGTCATGAGCGACGCCATCCAGCACGAACCGTCCGCCGAACCGCGTCGATGGTGGCTGCCATCGGTCAGCACGATGATCTGGTTGGTGTTCTTCCTCGCGATCATCTTCTCGCCGAACCGCGCGATGCTGGTGGCTTCCGATAGCGACCCGTGCTGGCACTGGCAACAGGGCAACTGGATGCTCGAGCACCACGCCGTGCTGCGGACCGAAATATTCTCCCACACGCGACCCGGCGCGCCGCTGGTGGATCTGTGGTGGCTGAGCGAGATCGTGACCGCCGTTGCCGGCAATCTGCTCGGGTGGAACGGCATTGTGCTCGTGACCGCGGCGCTATGCGCCACATCGGTGTGGCTGCTGCACCGGCAACTGCTAGCCGAGGAGAACGAAATCGTGTTGTCCACCGTGCTTACGCTTCTCGCCGCGAGCGCGTGCGCGATTCATTGGCTGGCCCGGCCGCACCTGGCCACGATCCTCCTCTTCATCGCGTTTGCCGGGCAATTGCGATGGTTCGCGCGGGGACGGACGACGGCGGGCAAATTGATGGTCTTGCTGCCTGTATTAACGGCGCTCTGGGCCAATTTGCATGGCGCGTTCGTGTTTGCGTTCGTGTTGATTGGCGTCTACTGGCTCGGCGCGGTTGTAAGTTGGATGATCGCGCCACAGGACCGACGGCCCGGATTCCGTCATCAAGTGGCTCTTCTAACCGGGCTGGGGTTGGCTTGCCTTCTGGCTTCGTTAGTCAGTCCGAACGGCTGGCGACTCCCTCTGCAGGTTTTTCATTATACGAGAAGCCCGTTGCTGATGGGTCTGGCCGTGGAATATCTCCCACCCAATTTTCATGATCCGGGAAATCTGCCGCTGCTTCTGATTTTCGCGTTGGTGCTCTCAGTGCTGGCGGTCGCGTGGCCGCGGCTGACCGCGACAGATGGTCTGTTGTTGGTTGTCTGGGCGGTGCTGGCGCTGCGGATGGCGCGGAACGGGCCGCTGTTTGCGCTCGCGGCCACGCCGATTCTTGCGGAGCATTGGAACGCGTATCTGCGCGCGGCCTCACCGTCTCGCGCGATGCAACGGTACCGGGCGCTGTCGGCGGGTCTGACGTCGGCCAATCGGATGGCGGGGGCTCGCGGACTGCCGGCGCTGGCGGTGCTGGCTATCGCGTTGGTCATGGCCAAGCCGCAACTTCTCGGCGGCCGGCCCCTGTTGGCCACCGAACTTCCTCCGCAACGGTTTCCCGTTGCCGCCGTCGAATTCCTCCACCGCTCGCCGGACGCGGTCCATGGCGAGATGTTCAACGAATACACGTGGGGCGGCTATCTCATCTGGGCGTTGCCGGAGCGGAAGGTGTTTATTCATCCCAACCTCGATGTTTATGGAGAAGGGTTGGTGAGGGAGTTCGTCGAGGTGAACGAGGCGACAAATGATTGGGAAGGCATCCTGAAGAAATACAACGTCGGTTGGACGATCCTTCCGACGGACCACCGCTTGAGTCGTCTTCTGGCGAAGCGCGCGGACTGGAAACTCGTGTACGCCGATTCCGTCGCGGCGATTTACGGGAGGACGCCATGAACCCGCGTTATCGCTGGCTGCCAACCATCGGACTGTCACTGTGGCTCGTCTTTGTCTTGGGCCTGACACTCTCGCCCTGGCGGTTGGTGATGATCAATGCCGATGGCGATACGTGCCTGCACCGGCAGATCGGCAACTGGATGATTCAGCATCGGGCGATTATGCGGGCGGACCCGTTTTCCCACACGCACGCCAGCGCACCGATTGTGACGATGGAATGGCTGAGCGAATTGGCGTTCGCCATCGCGGGCAATGCACTCGGTTGGAACGGCGTTACGCTGCTGTCAGCGATGATGATCGCTGCGAGCCTGTGGATCCTGCAACGCCAGATGCTCTCCGAAGGATCAGATGTGATTGTGGCGACGGCACTGGCACTGTTGGCTGGCGACGCCTGCTCGATGCACTGGCTGGCGCGTCCACACGTGGTCTCATTCGTGTTCCTGGCCTGGTTCGGCTGGCAGTTGCATGCCTTCGAGCGTGGCGCGATCAGCCCGCGACAATTATTGGTGCGGCTGATTCCGCTGACGGTGTTGTGGGTCAACCTGCACGCCGGATTCCTCACCGGACTCATGCTGATCGGCGTCTGTTTTGCGGGGGCGGCGGTCGGGCTTTTCGTCGACGCTGACGAACACCGGGCCGCGGCTCGGCGCAACATGCAAACGCTGGCGCTGGCAGGGTTCGGTTGCTGCCTGGCCTCGCTGGCCAACCCGAACGGCTGGGGATTGTACCGTTATCTGGGGAACTTTTTTCAACACTCCTCCCTCGTCGGCTTCATCAGCGAGTTTCGCTCACCGAGTTTTCATTCTCCGAGCACGAATGGATTTACGTTGCTGCTGGCCGCACTGGCTCTGACGCTCATCGTGGCGCGCCCCCGCCTCCGGCCCACGGAACTTCTGCTCATCGGCTGGAGCGGCTTTCTCGCCCTGCGCTGGGTCCGCAACATCCCGCTGTTTGCGATTGTGGTGACACCGATCATGGGCCGGCACCTGTCGGCGGCGTTACCAGAACTACGGGGTCGATGGGCCGAGCGCTATCGGAGAATCTGCGACGATCTTGGCCGGCTGAACCGGGCCGCCGATGGCCGCTGGCTGGCCGGCGTGGCGCTGGTTGCGCTCGTTGTCGCCTTCGCCAAACCGCATCTCGTCGGCGGGGCGCCCCTGGTCGAGACCGATCTGCTGACCAACCGGTTTCCCGTGGCGGCGGTGAATTTCGTTCGGCAGAATCCCGGCGCGGTGTCGCGGGAAATGTTCAACGATTACGGCTGGGGCGGCTACCTCGACCTCGCCCTGCCCGAGCACAAGGTCTTTGTGGACGGGCGTAACGATTTCTTCGGATTGGCCGTGATCCAGGACTTCGACGACGTCAACAAGGTGCGGCCCGACTGGGATGCTGTCTTGCGGAAGCATCAGGTCGGCTGGACGATTCTGCCGCAGGCGCATCCGCTGAACGCGCTGCTGTCGCTGGAGACGAACTGGACCCTCGCCTATGCCGATGACGTGGCCGTCATCTACACCCGCAAACTGGAGTGAGCGAACGTCAGCGGACGAAATCGGGATCGATGTCGTACTTCTTGAGCTTGGCGTAGAGCGTGGTCCGGCTGATCTGGAGGATTTCCGCGGTGCGCTTGATGTTGCCACCGTATTGGCGAAGCGCGTTCACGAGGATTTGCTTTTCGGGTTCGCCCAGTTGATCCGACAATGCCGACGAAGCGGTCGCGGCTGCGGGTTTGGCTTCCGTGATTCGTCGGGGTAGGTCGGGGCTGTCGATCAGCGATGACTTGGCCAGCACGACGGCCTGCAGGACGACGTTTTCGAGCTCGCGGACATTGCCCGGCCAGTTGTATCCGCACAGGACGCTGATCGAATTGTCGCTGAACCCGTGCAGATCCTTGCCGTTCTGCCGCGCGAACCGCCGCAGAAACTCCATCGCGAGCAGCGGGACGTCCTCGGGGCGCTCTCGCAACGGCGGCAGGTCGATCTGCACCACGTTCAGACGGTGATACAAATCGTCGCGGAACGATCCATCGGTGACCACGGCTTCCAAGGGCCGATTCGTCGCCGCAATGATGCGGACGTCGATCGAGATCGGTTTGGAACCACCCACCCGCTCGAACGTCCGCGTTTGCAAAACGCGCAGCAATTTCGCCTGGACATTGAGGTTGATGTTCGCAACCTCATCCAGGAAGAGCGTCCCGGTGTTGGCACGCTCGAACCGGCCGACATGCCGATCCACCGCGCCGGTAAATGCGCCACGCTCGTGCCCAAACAATTCGCTTTCCAAAAGTTCGCGGGCCAACGCGCTGCAATCCAGGGTGACGAATGGTTTGCCGTGTCGACCGCTGGCCTCGTGTATGGCGCGGGCGACCAGTTCCTTGCCCGTGCCCGTCTCGCCGTGGATCAGCACATTCGCGCTGCTATCGGCGATCGTTTGGATCAGCTCGAAAATCTCCCGCATCTGGCTGTTCTGGCTGATGATCCCGTAGAAGCCCTGCACCGATACCCCCAGCATTCCTCTTCCCCGGGCATCCGCCCCCGCTGTTCCCCTCACGAGCGTCCCCATCTCCATCACCGCCTGGCCCACCCGCTCCCGCAACCTCCCGAGCGCGGCCGCGTCCGTCCCCTTCTCCAAATAGTCATACACCCCCAACTTCGTTGCCCGCACCGCCTGCTCCACCGTCGCCCGCCCCGTGTGCACGATCAACGCCGCCTCGCCGTGTACCTGCCGCATCTGCTCCAACAACGCCACCCCATCCACCCCGGGCATATTATTGATATCCGCGATGACCACGTTCACATTCCGCGCGTCCAACAACAACATCGCGTCCTCCACCGTGTTCGCCGAAAACACTTCGAAATCATCCCGCATCAACAGCTCCGACAACCTCAGCGTCCACGGTACCTCGTGGTCAACCACCAGAATTTTCGCCCTTGCCATGTCCAGTCCTCACTCCCGACATGTAAACGGCCAAGACACACACTGTCTGTTCAATCTGGGTGACATGTACACCTTCTCTCCATCTTTAAGCAACTCCCGAGCCAGAAAAAAGTTGCCAACTTCCTTTCCGCAATATCGGGTGAACATGTCAAACTAACCACCAAAATCAAATTCTGTCTAGCCCGCTCGATCAGGCAACCATGGCCCTTTTAACATGCCAAACCACTCTGCTGTACATGTCAGAATTGCCTCCACCACCATAGCAAACGGGGGTTTCGCCCGATTGCCTCTTCCCCGCCCGCTCACAAGAACCCCATCTGATAATCCTCGACCACCAAGTCCCGCGATTCCTCAATCAAGTCCTCCACTTTCGACAACACCTGATTCGCAAACCGCCGATCATTGCTCACCACCGCTACCGCCAACACCCCGCTCTGCCACTGATCATTGTCTCCTACCTCCGCCACCGACACGTTGAACTCCTTGCGAATACGGTCCTTAAGACTCCTCAACACCATCCGCTTCGCCTTCAAACTGTCCGCGCCCGGTACGCTGATTTCAACCTGTAGAATTCCCACAACCATGTCGCCCTCCGCGTCAGTCTTCGATCACATCTCCCTCTTATACTGGTAATTACAGCGGCCAGTCAAACCCGCTGAATACCGACGGAGGTGCCAGCTACAACTGCCGCCCGCGCACCATCGCCTCTTCGCCGAGAACGACCTGCGCCGCGGAGCCGCAACGGAGCTGTTCCGTGGGCATTCTCGGTTGTTCGCCGAACAGCTTTGTGGTTGAATTTGATCACATGAGCATCAGCCGGACAACTTTGGTCGCAACGGCTGCCGCCATATTTGCGGTGACCACATGGGTGTGGTGGCCAAGCGTTCACGGCGAGTTCTTGAGCAACGACGACAAGCTGGCTCTGCAGCAATCGTTTCGCTTAAACGGGCTGACGTGGGCGGCGGTGAAGTGGGAGCTGAGATACACGGTCGACTACTATCAACCGGTGACAAGACTGTCCCACGTGGTCGACTACCAACTCTTCGGGAAAAACCCGCTCGGACACCATTTGATGAGCGTCACGGTACATTCTCTCAACGCCCTGCTCGTGTTCGGATTCCTCTGGACGCTTTTGTCGGCTACTTCGCTGTCCGCCAACGAACGGTTCGCCCTGGCTTTGGGAACGGCCATTGTGTTCGCCGTCCATCCCTTGCAGACAGAGTCCGTCGCGTGGCTGGCAGGCCGGACGCAACTCCTCTGTACAACCCTCGGACTTGCCTGCCTCTGGGTCTACGCAAAAGGTGGAAAACAATGGCTGGTGTTCGTGTTGTTCCTTCTGGCCATGATGAGCAAACCCATGGCGGTGTCGTTGCCGTTTATCATGTTGGCCATCGATTACTATCCACTGCAGCGCTACCAGCGGCTCGGTTGGGGCCGGTTGCTCTGGGAGAAGGCGCCGCTGCTTGCGGTCACGGTCGTGGCGGGCCTGGCCACCATATTCACCAAGTCCCAGGAAGGCCAGGTCGCAAACCTGGCGGCCATTCCGGTGTTCGGCCGTCTGCGCGTCACATTCATCAGTCTTTCGTTTTATCCATTGAAACTGGTCTGGCCGTCCCATCTGTCGCCCGACTATCCGGTGGCTTGGAGCCTGTCGCTGGCTCCAGGCTTGGTGGTGGCGTCGGTGATCCTCGCCGTCGCGATCACGGTGGCGGCCGTCATGGAACGCCGACGCTGGCCGATGCTCGCCGCCTGCTGGGGAAGCTACCTGGCGCTGGTCCTTCCTGTTTCCGGGTTGGTGGCCACAACCACTCAACCGATCCTGGCCACGCGCTACGCTTACGTGGCCATGGTGCCGGTTCTTCTTGCCGTCGGCGCGGTGGTAATATGCGTCTGGCGCCGCTCCAAGACGATGACACATCTGGCGCTCGCAGCCCTGTTCGCAGCTCAACTATGCGCTTTCGGGGCCGGCGCCCGCCACCTGATCCCCCATTGGCGCACCGACGAAGCCAGGAGGCGGGCCTGCGTGGCGGAGTTCCCGGATGCGGACGTGATCCTCCAAGACTTCGCGATGGTGGCGCTGGGCGAGGGGGACCCCGATAGCGCCCTCAAATACGCCCAGCGCGATGTCGAGGTCGCGCCGAAAACGTACCAGTCTCATGGCGCCCTGGCCCTTGTACTGGCCCGTCTGGGGCGGGCCGACGAGGCCATCGCGCAGGCCCGGGAAGCGTGCCGATTAAACCCCCATCCCGGCGCGGGCGAGGTCAATATCGGAACGATCTTGATGGACCTCGGCAGGCTGCCCGAAGCCGCCTACCACTTCCAGCAGGCGATCCGGATCCAGCCCAACACGCCCACCGCTCATTACAACCTCGGATGCTGTCTTTACAGTGTCGGCCGGCTGCGGGAAGCCGCCAGCGAGTTCGAGGCCGAACTGAAGATCAACCCCGATTTCGCCGAAGCGCACGATGGACTGGCCGGCGTGCTGTTTGCTCTCGGCGATACACAAAATGCCATTGCCCAGTGCCGGCAGGCGCTGAAGCTCAATCCAAATCTCGTCGAGGCCCGCTACAATCTGGGACTCGCCCTGGCGCGAACGGGCCGGCTGCCCGAGGCGACGAAAGAGTGGGAAGACGTCGTCCTATCCAAACCAGATAACGCCGACGCGCGCGTCTGCCTCGCCGAGGCCTTCGAACAGCAGGACAAGGTCACCGACGCCACCCGCGAGTACAAGCTGGCGTTGGAGACCGACCCCCATTGCGCCGAAGCACGCAGCCGGCTTGGCGCCATCTATCAGCGCGCGGGAAAATTGCCCGACGCCGTCGCCCAATACAAACTGGCGTTGCAGATCAACCCCGCCGATGCCGAGACCCATTTCAATCTCGCCCTCGCCCTGGAAAAACTCGGTCGCATCCCCGAGGCGCTCCAAGAATACGAGCAGGTCGTCAGGCTCCGTCCCGATTCAGCCCCGGCCAAAGACGCCCTGGCCCGATTGCAGCCAGGCCGATAATTCCTATCCCCTGCTGTAGCTGCGAGCGGCAGCCGCGGACCTCGCCCATCGGTCTCCTCGGCCCGTGGGCGCGAAATCAGCGCGGCGATCACCGCGCCGTTTCTCTTTTTCTTCATCAGCAACTTTGCCGTACGGCTCTTCGGGCTGAACTTGGCCAGCGAACCGCACGCACTGGCTCGTGGCCGAAGCCCGGGCGTGAAGCGGCAAGCTTCCGAACTGCTCCGATAGCAAACCGCGGGCAAATTACTTGGGCCCTGTGAGAACGACGTTCCTGTCGCGATTGTTGCGCGCGGCGAATTTCAGCAGCGTCGCGCTGTAGGACGGGAAGACGCAGGTCATGTTCGCCGTGGCATTGGTGATATCCGGCTCCCGAACAATCGAGGTGAGGTTGGCGGCGGAAACCTGATAGACCGCGGCCGTCGGCTGCGGCGCGTAACCGGTGAGCTGCAGTTGTCCCCAATAATCGTTGCTCGGGTTCTTGTTCACCACGATGACCGAGAGCGCGCGGCTGGCCGGATCGGTCGCGGCGTAAGCGGTCAGTAAATTCGGATCATTCGCGTTGGCGAAGACGGACATCGACGGGAAGTGACCTCCCCTGCCGTCATAGTTCCGATACAGCTTGAACACTTGGTAGGTCGGGCTGTTGGCCGCCGGCGATGTCCAATACGTCCCCACGTACAGATCCTGGACTCCGAAAATTCCCAGCACGTCCGCCAGCGCGAGCGCGCCGGGCAGCGTGGTATCCGTTCCCCAGTTGTATTCGGTGATCGCCAGCTTCAAGCCCGGGCAATGTTGCGCGATCAACGTCTGAAAGCGCGGGATGAGGTTCGGCTCGCCCCGGTTCGGCTGGGTCTGCGTCACGGCGGTATTGGTGCCCATCCAGCCTTCGTTGGTGTAGGTCGCGTCCCACAGTTCGCGCGTGGAGCGCAGTTGCCGCGCCGGATCAATTCCGCCGTTGGACGAATCGGGATAATAATGGATGTCGAGCACGTCGAGCAGGCGCTGCCCCGTTCGCAACTGGTTCGTGCGCACCATATCGAGGAACCACGGCAGAAAATCCTCGCCGCCGTGCGCCGCCTTGTCGCCGGGGCCGGCCTGGCTGTTCCAGTAAAACCACCACGAGCAGCTCACCGGGCCAAAAATCTCCGATGACGGCGACACGGCGCGGACCATCGTCGCGTAATTGGTGAACACATTCCACATTTCGTCGTAGCCCATGTTGGCCGGGTGCCAATCGCGGTGGGTGCTCATCCAGATATCCATTTCGTTGTCGAGCGCCAGGTACGGAAGGGCCACGGAATTGGACGCGAAGCTGCGCAGCCATTGCGCCTGCAGTGCCACGCTATTGGTCGTGCCCGAGTCGAGCGGATCGTTGACGATATTCTGGCCGTTCGTGCTTACGCCGTTGCCCGCATCGGCTTTGTACGGATCAACGGCCTGCTGCGGACCGTACTTGGCTACGGAAAAACTCACCGAGGTGGCATCCTTCGCGATCAGCGGCAGCGTCGGAATGCTCAGCAACGTCGCGGCGCCGGCAGCGGCGTTATCGCGGATGAACTGAATCGGACTGAACGGATAATCGCCATTGCCGGTGATACCGGCCCCGTCCACGAAATACCAATCGTTGCCGGAGCCGCTGGCATTGCGAACCCAGTTGTACGTTGAGACCCGATTGCCGCCCCAGCGATGAATGCTCGCCCCGATGTCGTGCACGTAGTTCGTGGACGGTGCCCATGCTATTCCGTAGATCAGCGGGCTGATTGCGTGATTGCTCGCCAACACACTTACCTGAATCACATGGTTCGAAAAGCCGAACGTTCCCGACGTATCCGGCGAGATGGCGACCCCGCCCAGATTTGCTAGCCCATTGCAGTAAAGGGTGTACCGGCCGCCGTTGATAAAGTTGCTCGTGAATCCCAATGCCACTCGCGACCGATTCGGATCGTACGCGGCGCGAACAGGAGTGATGCGAGATGAATAGTTCGTATCGTTTTGACTCTGCAACGCGTAATTCGATGCCTTGCTTGCCGACGCGCTCGCCAGACCGGAGTCGAAACAAGCAATCACCGACGCCGCTCCACCGGCCTGAACAACAGTGAGATGAGACGGGACCGCGAAGTTTTGGGCGAGCGTCCTCTGATCGACGTGTTGCGTTGACTGTGCTGTCGATATTGCCGCGTCCACCAGCAGTGCCGCGAGCGTCAGAGCCACACCACTCAGATGTTTCATGTGCAGAACTCCCTCGGTTATCACGCCCTGCAATCGTTTGCGGCCCGGGTCAACCCCGTCTGAGTTTGCCCTGTAATCGAATGTCGCGCGAGGAACTCCCAACAAGAATGGCGAACTCACCCGGCTCGGCTACCCAAGCTCGACGCGCGGGATCATAAAACGCAAACGAACTTTCGTCGAGCGAAATGGACACACGCTGTTTCTCGCCGGGCTTGAGAAAAATCTTGCGGAAGCCCTTTAGCTCCTTGTTCGGTCGGCCCAGCCGCGGGTGCGCATCGTGGACATAAAGCTGCGCGACCTCACCACCCTCGTGTTCACCCGTATTGACAACATCAAACTCGGCGAGGCTCTGGCTCAACCGCAAGTTCGAATACTCGAAGCGCGTGTAGGAAAGCCCGTGTCCGAACGGAAACAGCGGTTCGATATTCTTCGTGTCGAACCAACGATACCCAACGAGCAGCCCCTCCTCGTAACGCACGGTGCCGTTAGTTCCGGGATAGGCATTAAGCGCGTGCGCCGGCGAATCCGCGAGCCGTTTCGGAAACGTGCAGGGCAGCTTGCCGGAGGGATTGACGTCGCCAAAGAGAATCCGCGCCAGCGCGTTGCCCGCTTCCATTCCGCCGTACCATCCGAGCAACACCGACGGCACACGCTCCAGCCACGGGCCCATTTCGACCGGCGAGCCGCCAATAAGAATGACCACGGTTCGCGGGTTCGCCTCTACAATGCGTTGGATCAACTCGTCCTGATCGTAAGGTAACCTCATGTCGAGACGGTCGGTTTCTTCGGCCTCGAAATTTCTGTCGTGGTTCAATCCGCCGACAAAGATCACCGCGTCCGCCGCCTTCGCCGCCAGCACCGCGCGCTCGATCGCGTCGTCGCCGGCCTCGCTTCCATAGCCGACGGAATACGTGACATTTGTCACGTCTCCCACACGCCGCAAAATCCCTTCCAACGGAGTGATTTCGTGGAAGGCTTTGACCCGGGAGCTGCCACCGCCGTTCGCATCCCGCCGCGTCGCATTCTCGCCAATGACAGCGAGTGATTTGATCCCGGCCGGGTCGAGCGGGAGCGCGCCGCCATCGTTCTTGAGCAGGACCATCGCCTCCTCCGCGACGCGCTGGGCGGTGGCCTGGTGTTCCGGCGTGTTGATCGAGCCGGCCCGCCGGCCCTCGAGCTGGCCCGTGCCGATCATCACCCGCAGATTGCGCCGCACCTTGTCATCAAGCACCGACATCGCGATGTTGCCGCGTTGCGCTTCTTCGTGGAACGGTCGCGCCAGATAATACTCGTCATAGAGCTTGTTGGTGCCCATTTCGAGATCGAGCCCGTTCAGCGCCGCCTCGCGCGTGTCGTGCGTGGCGTCCCAATCGGACATCACGAGGCCCTGAAACCTCCACTCGCCCTTGAGAATCCTGTTCAGCAGATAATCGTTATGGCTGCAGAACTGTCCACGAAACTTGTTGTACGCGCCCATGACGGTCCAGACGCCGGCTTCCTGCACGGCCGCCTGGAACGCAGGCAGATAAATCTCCCGCAGTGCCCGCTCATCCATCTCGACGTTGATCGTCAGGCGCTCCCACTCCTGGTTGTTGGCGGCAAAATGTTTGACGCACGACGCGACACCGCGCGACTGCTCCCCGCGAATGTAAGCGACCGCCAGACGCGACGTGAGGAACGGATCCTCACCGAAATATTCGAAGTTCCGCCCGCACAACGGCGTGCGCATGATGTTCACGCCCGGCCCGAGCATGATATCTTTCCCGCGGGCCAGTGCTTCGTCGCCGATGACCGCGCCCTCGGCCTCGGCAAGTTCGGGATTCCATGTCGCCGCCAAGGCGATCCCCGCAGGCATTGCCGTGACGAAATCATCCGTGAGCCCGCGCACCTGCCACGTGTCGCGACTCACTTCTTCGCGGACGCCGTGGGGCCCATCGGAGAGGTGGCGTTTTGGAATGCCCAAACGGGGAACTCCCGCCACGGTGAACTTCGAATCCCCATGCACCAACGCGATCTTTTCCTCCAGCGTCAGCCGCGACAGAAGATCGTCGACCCGTTTCTCGACGGGTTGCGTCGCATCCTCGTACACGGGTGAACCTCCGCGCGACGCCGCCCGATTGCTCTTGCCCCGCGCCGTCATCCTCGACCGACGGCCACCAACACCGCCGCGACCATTCGTCCAACGTAACCCCAATGTTTCATCTATGCAGACTCATAAGCCAACCGGCAACGCGATACGAACCAATTCTGTCAACCGAGCGTGGCGACGACTTTTGTGCCGTCCTGGATGCGTTCGATGGGAACGAAGTTGCCCGCGGTCTTCCGGCCATCGACTACGAGCGCGGCCACGCCCCGGCTCACTCCGTTCGGATTCCGCACCTCGACCTTCAGCTTCTTGCCGCGGAACATGCGCGCCATCGTGAACCCCGGCCACGATCTCGGAATGCACGGGTCGATGCGCAGGCCGTCGATTTCCGGCCGCACGCCGAGAATCCATTGCAGCGCCGCGTGATGACTCCACGACGCGGTGCCGGACAGCCACGGGACCCGCGACTTGCCGGCGTTGCGGTTGCAGGTGGCGTACGTCGTCTGGCAATGAACGTACGGTTCGATCTCGCGAACTTCGGCGCGCGTGTTGTACGCGGCCGGCATGAAGGCCCGGTAATACTCGTATGCTCGGTCGCCGTTGCCGAGCAGACATTCGGCGATGACCGCCCAGCCTTGCGTGTGGCAAAAGATGCCGGCGTTTTCCTTGATGCCGTGATTGTAAATGACGCCACCCATGACGGTCGGTGGCGTATGGGTGAACGGCGGCGCGCTGAGCATGATGCCGAACGGCGTGGCGAGTTCGCGGTGGAGCGCATCCATCGCGCTGCGACCCTGCGCGGGCGACGCGGCGCCCGACATGACGGCCCAGACCTGTGTGTTGATGTAGACGCGGCCTTCCGTCTCGGCCTTCGAGCCGTATCGGTGACCGTCGTCGCCGATGGCCCAGAGAAACCACTCGCCATCCCATGCGGCGCGCTGGATGTCCCGATCGAGCTTTGTCTGCTCGGCGCGCGCCCACGCGGCTTCGTCCGGTAAATCGAGCCGGTCGGCGATTTGCGCGTACGTGACCAGGCCATGGCGGACCTGGAACGCCACCATCACCGACTCACCGTTGTAGCCCATCTTGACGCAGTCGTTCCAATCCGCGTGGAGGCCGCACGGCAGACCGTTCTTGCCGGAGCGCTCAAGGTTGAACTCCAACGCGCGGCGCAGGTGGCCGAGCACGGTGGCTTCACCCCGGTCGGCGAACGGCAGCACCTTCTTGTAGAACTCGATGTCGCCAGTCTCCGCGACGTAATCCGGCACCGCGTTAAAGAACCATTGGCAATCGTCGGAACGAAATTCCTCTGGCTTGGGGGCCGTCATCTGGCCGGGCTTGTGGCGGAACGGCTGGACGACCGGCATCGCGCCGCCGTTGGAGACCTGGCCGGTCAGCATGAGTTCGAGCCGGTCGCGGATCCGGTCTTTCAGCAGCGGCATCGCGCCGAGAAAATCCTGCACGGTGTCGCGGAAGCCGAGCCCATCGCGCTCGCCGTTGTAGATGAGCGAGGCGTGGCGCGACCACGCGTAGGTGATCAGCGCGTTGTACGCGCCCCAGACGTTGGCCATCGAGTCAAACTCGGCATCGGGCGTTTTGACGGCGACGCCATCGAGCAGACCATGCCAATGGACTTTGAGCTTCTGCAACTCGGCCTCGCAACGTTCCGGCGTGCCGAACTCCCGTCGCGCGGCGTACCCGTGGGACTCCGGTGTCCCGAGGCCGAGCATGGCGATGAGTTCGCGTGTCTCGCCGGGGGCGAGCGCGATTTCGACCTGCAGTGTGCCGATGGCGTTTTCGCCTTCGGCGAGGAAATTCGAGCATTGGCCATCACGGACCACCTGCGGGTTGGCGTAGGTATTGTAGATCGTGCCAAAGAAACGTTCGCGGACCGTTTCGTAACCGGCCAGCGGCGCACCGACGAGCGTCATCCACAGCCGGTGACAGCCCATGAGATTCTCCGGATCGAACGGAATGTACGGATGCACCGCGACGCCCAGCATGTCCTGCTCGACGGTCGCCTTGGCGATGAATTGCGCGTACTGGAGATTGCTCAGGTCGTTCGGCATGTGCCACGGGCTGGCCATTTCGCAGTAGGTGAACACGGCCAGCGCGCGCTGATGCTTCGATTGGTTCGTGATCCGCAGCCGCCAATACTCAAACGCCTGATCGAGCGGCACGAAGTAGGTGCTCTCGGTCACGATGCCCGAGTACCGCGACGTGATGATGGTGTACGCCGTGCCATGCCGGCATGCGCTCTTGAATTTCGTCAGCGGTTTGCCGACCGGCTGCCACGACGCCGACCAGTAGTCACCGGTTTGCTGGTCGCGCAGATAGAAATACCGGCCCGGTTGATCCATCGGGACGGAGTTGGAACGCATCCGCAGAAATCGGTTGGAGAGTGCGCTCTTGTAAAACGAGTAGCCGCCGGCGTTGTTGGTAATGATCGCGCCGTAATCCAGCGAGCCGAGATAATTGCTCCACGGCCGCGGCGTGTCCGGGCGTGTAATGACGTACTCTTTGGCCTTGTCGTCGAAGCGGCCGAATTGCATGGTCAGAACGTCAACTCCACCTTCGCGCCGTGGTAACGCTTCGCGCCACCGGACGGCGGCGTGGACGAGATGCCCACGGGGTGGGCCCTGGAAACCAGAACGATCTTGAACGTCCGCTGCCGGAGCATGCCGGGGAATGAGCCTTCGCGTCGCCCGATGGTAAGCGTCTTCGTCGCGTCGTTCCACTGGATCGGAATGCGCGCGCACGCGCCCCGCTCGTACCCGTACGTCAGGCCATCGTCCTCGTACAATGTGAACGCGCCGTCCGCGCCCGCGTACACGTACAGCGTGATTGGGTCGGCGGGTTTCTCCCCGGTGTACTGCAGTTCCGGGCCGAACGGGATGATTGAGCCGGCTCGGACATATAACGGCATCGAATCATACGGCGCCGGCGCATCGATCGTTCGTCCGCCGGCCATCGCGGCGCCGGTCCAGAAATTATACCACGTAGTCTTCCCGGGCAGGTACACCGGGCGCCGACGCGCTTTGTATTTGGTGACAGGCGCGACCAGCAGCGCCGGACCGAACATGTATTGATCCACGATCTTCCGTGCGCTGGCGTCCTGGGGAAAATCCATGACCAACGGACGCATGATGGTGCCGTCCTCATGTGTGACCGCGCCGGCCAGGGAATAAATGTACGGCAACAAGTGGTAGCGCAATCGGTCGAATTTCAAGATCGTCTCGTACGCCTTGCCGAACGTCCACGGCTCGCGTGGACGCAGTTCGCCGTGCAACCGCAACAGCGGAACGAACGTGCCGAACTGAAACCATCGCGCGTTGAGCTCCGCCCATTCCTCGGCGTCCTCCGGCGTCTGCTCCTGGGCGGAGAATCGGGATTGCATCGTGTAGCCGCCGATGTCCATCGACCAGTACGGCACGCCCGAAACGCTGAATCCGAGCCCGGCGGGAATCTGCTTGGCGAAGGCCGTCCACGTGGAGGTGATGTCTCCCGACCATGTCGCCGTCGCGTAGCGCTGAATGCCGGCGAAGCCGGACCGCGTGAGAATGAAGATGCGCTGGTTCGGCGCGGCGCGGCGCTGGCCTTCGTAGACCCCCTGGCTGTTCAGCAGCGAGTAGGCATTGAACATGCGCGATCCCGTGCCCATCGCCGTGGGATGCATATGGGTTCGGTGCCCTTCGATCGTTTGCGGCGATGGCGTGAGTTCCGGTTCGGTGGCGTCCATCCACCAGGCATCGACTCCCTTGCGGAACAACGCCTTGTTGATTTGTGCCCAGAAAAGCTTGCGCGCCTCGGCGCTGAACGCGTCGTAGGCCGTGTACGGATAGCCGACCCAGTCGCGGAGATCCTCGCGCAGACTGGGCTGATAGAGGAACCCGGCCTTCTGCATCGCTTCAAAGTTGGCCGTGCCGGGGTAATATTTCCCCCAGACCGAGATCATCAGCCGCGCATGTCGGCGGTGAATGGCCCGAATCCACCCATCGGGATCGGGGAAGCGCTCGGGATCGAATTGGTGCGATCCCCACGAATCCTTCGGCCAGTACAGCCAATCCTGCACGATATTATCGAAGGGCATGCGCCGCCGGCGAAACTCGTCAACCACCTCAAGGCTCTGCGACGAAGTCTCGTAACGTTGCCGTGATTGCCAGAGACCAAACGTCCATATCGGCAGCAGCGTCGCCTTCCCCGTGAGGCGACGATAGCCGGCGATGACCTTGTCCAGTTCCGGCCCGTACACGAAATAGTAATCGACGCCCTCCCCCACCTCCGACCAGAGCGACGTGCAATCGTCGGGCGCCGGCGTCTTCCATCGCAACTGCATCGTCGTGGCTTGTTCCCCGCCGGCTTCGACCTTCAAGCTGTAGTGCCGATTGGCTTCAAGGTGGACCTTGACCTGATCGTAATCGGCCAGCCAGCTCTGCCGCCAGTGATCGATCAACAGCCGGCCATCCAGCCAGAGCTTGATCCCGCCGTTGGAATAGGTCTGGAGCTGGTACTCGCCCGTCACGGGCGGCACAAGCGCGCTGGGCCCGTCGCGCAGACACTCGGGTGGGATCGGTTCGAACGGGCGCAGGTCACCGAATCGCGTGAGAGATGTGTTGTCCCAGAGAATGCCATAGCCCCGACTCGACACGAGGAATGGTACGACAACGTTTGCATTCCGCTGCCATAAATCGATGTCGTAGCCTTTGATATCCAGTATCCCCAACTGCAGTTGCCCGAGCCCGTACAGCGATTCGTCCGCGTTGGCTTCCCATCGCTGTTGGACGTGAAAGGTCCGTTCGCCCTGCACCTTCGCCGCGATGATCTTCCGTCCGTGGGGTCGTTCGGCGAGAATCGTGCCGCCGTCAGCATCGAGGAATGTGACGGCGCCCGATTTCAAGTCCACGCGCACTTCCAGTTTTGCCGTCCGCAACACCGCTTCACGAGACGTGCGCTCGACGGTGGACCGCGGCTTCGTGCGCCGCGGCAGGACGACCAGACTGGACCGTGAGAAAAATGATCGGCTGTTCGCGCAGGCAACACGAATTACGTTCGGTGCCAGCGCTTCGATTTTGAGGATTTTGCCTCCCGCGGTCAGGATCATAAATACACTCTTACCCGGTGCGCCCCCCAGCGGCAAGACAAAGTCGCTCGCGAGACCTGTCAGGGCCGCCAGTTGACCGTTTGATTCTTCTGGATGGGAATTTCCTGTGTGCGGCTGCCGTAACGTAACCGGCATGGCTGACCAGCCAGCGAGCGGATCGTTGCCTCGACCAATTTCCCGTTCTTCCATTGCAGTCCTACCTCGAATCCACCGCGCGCCCGCAAGCCGGTGACGCGGCCCGTCGGCCACGCGGCCGGTAGCGCGGGCAGGAGGTTGATTTCGCCCTCGTGACTTTGCAGGAGCATCTCGGCGATGCCGGCGGTGATCCCGAAATTGCCATCCATCTGCATCGGCGGATGCAGACCGAGCAGGTTCGGGCACGTGTTGCGATCGGCGAACAGTTGCTGGAGCATCTGGTGCGCGCTCTCCGCGTCGTGCAGACGCGCGAAGAGTGCCGTACGCCAGGCGAACGACCATTCGCGCACGTCGCTGCTGGGATCGATGCCCCGCGCGTCGAGCGAGACTCTCGCCGCCTTCGCCAGTTCCGGCGTCCTAGCGACGCTGATCTGGTGGCCGGGATAAACGGCGAACAGATGCGATGTATGCCGGTGATGGTCATGCGGATCGTCGCGGTCGATCATCCATTCCTGCAACTGTCCCCAGCGGCCGACCTGCGGGCCGAGGAGCTTGTCACGGAGCGTGGAGATTTTGTCACGGTATTCGCTGTCGACATTGAGAACGTTTGCAGCTTCAATATAACTGGAAAACAAGTCCCAGACAATCTCTTGATTATAGGTGACTCCATCTTCATCCGGGCCGTGCTCCGGCGACCAACCGTTCGGAACTACCTGCCGGCCATCGGGTAATGACTTCAGATGATCCTCCCAGTATTCGACGGTCTCTTTCATGACTGGATATGCGATCTCGCGGAGGTACTTCTGGTCGCGGCCAAACGCGAAGTGCTCCCAAAAATGCTGGCAATACCACGCGTTGGCCGTCTTGTCCCATTTCCAGCCCATGCCGCCGGTGATGTTGTGGGACGTGCGGATGGCAAATCCGCGTTTCGCGTCGCTCACCTGGCGCCAGGCCGGCAACTGGCTGCGCACCAGATCGAGGAACGGCTCGTGGCATTCGGCCAGATTGGCCACCTCGGCGGGCCAGTAGTTCATCTCGACATTGATGTTCGAATGGTAATCGCAATGCCACGGCGGCGTGTTGCTGTCGTTCCACAACCCTTGCAGGTTCGCCGGCAGCCCGCCCGGCCGCGAACAGGAGATTAAGAGGTATCTCCCGTACTGAAACATCAGCGTCGCCAGGCCGGCGTCGGGTTGCTGTTTCCGTTTGTCCGTCGGCAGCGAATCGTCGGAGGGGCCGAGATCGAGCGATACGCGGTTGAACAGCGCCTGAAAATCTTTCACGTGTTCGCTCTTCAGCTCGTCGTAGCTCTTGGTCGGGAACACCAGTGGCCGCAGTTCGCCGCGGTAGCCCCCGGCGTAGTCCATCGCGTAGTCCGTGCTCGCGGCCAGCAACACCACGACCTCGTCGCAGCCCTTCAACCGTCCACCATCCGCCGTGCCGCCCCGCGCCAGCACGCGCGCCCGCGCCTCGTATTTCATCCCGTTGCTGAGCGTGCCGCGGAAGGACAACGTCGACCCCTCCACCGCCGTCGGTTCGCCGTGCGCGCCCGTCAACTCGATGCGGCCCGTGATCGCGCCGGGTTTGTCGGCGGTCCAGCGGACCACGATGACCTGCGCCGGGTGGCTGGCAAACGCTTCGCGCACGTGCCGCACGCCGTTCAGGGTGAACTCGGTGCGAGCCGTGGCCGTGGCCAGATCAAGTTGGCGGCGGTAGTTCTGCGGGACCGAGGCCGTCCCCGCCGAATTCGTGCCAGGATCGAGACTGAGGAACAAGTCGCCCAACGCCTGGTACGCGCCCATCGTGTCGAAATCGCCGCTGGGATTCTCATCGCCCGTCCACAGGCTGTCTTCGTTGAACTGGATGCGCTCGCGCTCGACGCCGCCAAACACGACTCCGCCGAGCCGGCCATTGCCGATGGGCAACGCTTCGTTCATGGCGCTCTTGGCCGGCTGCTGATACCAGAGAACCAGCCCGCTATTGGCGTCCGCAAACGCCATAAACGCTCCGATCCCGCTTAGCAATGAACTCAGCAATACCATCTTCATAACCCCTCTCGCCGCCACCACTTCCGCAAACAAAACCGGCGCTTTGGCTGCAGAAAGCCGGGAATCCGGACCTCGGCGGCCCTTCGGGGCCCGACACATCTTTCAGTGGCCCGGGGGCTGATTTGTCGTCGGTGGTACCCGGTGTTTGATCGCGGATATAGACAACTTCTTCTCCCTGGTTGCTCAGTTTGACGTCGCCCAAATCGATAAACGAAGGCCCGACCTTCATAATGAGCCGGCCATCCTGAATCTTCAGGGTGACCCTCGCTGTGGCCGAGTTGTCCTTCGTCAGCAACACTTTCGCGTCGAACGACACTGCTCCGTTGCCGCTCAGCGTGTTTGACTCCGAATCGTTTACCTCATGGAAGTCGTCCTCGGTCCGGGTCCAGCGAATGTGATCGGCGGTGATCTGCAGTTTCTCGGTCTTCGGTTTCTCGGTGAAAATCCACGAGCCGATGAAATCGCCGGGTATTTTGGCTGATGCCGGCTGCTGTGCCGGCTCATCGCTGGCGGGCGTCGCGTTGTTTCCAAAGATAATCGAAATACTTCTGGCCGTTCGTTGCGGGGTTTCCCCGGCCGAACCCGCGTTCGCGCCCAAGGTCGCATTGGATGTCGCGCATGTCACGCTGACGGCCCTGCCAACCCGAAGATCCGCCGCGGTTGCGGATTTGTCATCCATCGTGATGACGGTCTCTTTCGAAAAAACGATGGATACGTCTTGAGCTTGCCCGCTCTTTTCGGTAACGGAAAGCACAAGGGTGCCATTGCCCGTCCTGGCTTTGATCACCCCCGTTACCACAACCTGGGCGGGAGGCTTGGCTTGCGCGGGTTGCTGGCATATGGCCGGTTCCGTGGTTGCGACCGCAAACGCAGCCATCCAGATGATTGTTGCCGCTGTCCTCATGGTGCTACGTCCTTTCCCGGTTTGTTCTCGGCTCCGCCTCGAAACAGATCGAGGGATCGATGGGTCGATCGTGACCCCTGCTGCGGGGCGAATTGCAGGGGAGTATTGGCTGTGGAAGTGGCCGAGGTCAAGAGTTTGCCGACGGGCGTGACGGTGGGTTCAGGACGCGGTTGGCCGCCACAATTTCGGAGCCGGCCGGCGCTTCTTAAATCTTCTCATTTATCCGAATCTGTGGCAGGAATTCCGTGTGGAGCGCCGCACCATTTTTTCCGGAGGCGTTTTGAAGACCGTTCTCACGAGTTTCGCCTGTATTCTTGCCATGGGTTTCTGCGCCGGCCTCGCCGCGCAGGAGCCGAACTCTCATGAGCCCCGCTCCGGACAATCAATGCCCGCGGCGGGTCCGACTTCGAGCTTCACCGATCAGCAGATTACTGAGACCTGGGGTTGGATCCTCGCCCACGAGAAGGGAATCGCCGGAATCGAGATCAGCCAGGCCGAACTCCCCGTGTTCATGAAAGGCGTGGCCGCCGGGTTCCGGGGGCAATCCGTCTCCTATGACCTGGAGAAGATCTATCCCGACGTCGAACGGCTCGCCAGGGCGCGGCGGGAAAAGCTCGTGCGCGCGATCACGCAGAAAAATGAGGCTCAAGCGCAGGCGTTTTTCGCCGAGCTGGACAAGAACACCAACGTCGTCAGGTTGGCCGGCGGCATCCGCGGCGAGATTGTCAAACCCGGCGAGGGACCGTACCCCAAACCGGAGCAAACCGTGACCGTGCATTACGTCGCCCGGTTGATCGACGGCACCGAGTTCCTGGAGTGGGGGCCGGTTGATATTGTGCTGGTGGTCAACAAGAGCCTCCCGTTCGGCAGCTTTCCGTTCCCCACATGGTTTGACGTGCTGCGGCGAATCAACAAGGGAGGCACGATCAGGTTCTACGTTCCGCCCCCGCTCCCCGAAGCCGACGTGGCCCGAGCCGGCATCCCGCCGGGATCGACCATGATTTTCGAGGTTGAATTGCTGGATCTCAAGGATACTTCCGAGGAAAATCTCGAGCTCAGCCGGGTCCCGCCGGCCCCCGAAGTCGGACCGTCTCCGCCGTCGGGTTACTCTGAACTACAGGTCCTCGAGACGTGGGGCTGGAACGTTGCCCATGAGACGCATGTCGCCAACCTGGGATTTGGTGAAGCCGAACTGTCCATGCTCATGACGGGCGTGGTGGCTGGCGTCAAAGGCCAGCCCCCTCCCTGCGACCTGCAAAAAATCTACCCGGACGTTGAACGATTCGTCAGCGAGCGCCGCGAACAAGCCCGTCTCGCCTTCCAACAGAAACAAATCGCCGCAACCCAGTCGTTCTTCGCGGAACTGAAGAAGAACACGAATGTCGTCAAATTGGCCAGCGGCCTCTGTTACGAGCTGCTCAAGCCCGGCCGCGGGCCCTACCCGAAGATCGGAAGCACCGTGAGGATCAACTACGTCGGCCGGCTGCTCAACGGCACCGTCTTTGATCGCGCCGAGGACGATGAAGAGGCTCGCATTCCGATCCGCGATGATCCTCCGCAGTGGGTCATTCCCGGATGGACCGAGGGCTTACAAAAGGTCAACACGGGTGGCAAGATCAGGCTGTATGTTCCCTACTGGCTGGGCTATGGCGAGCACGCCAACCACAACGTCCCTCCGTACTCGACCATGATCTTTGACATCGACGTGCTCGAGATCATGGACACCCCGCCTGCCGGGTCCGCTCCCGATGCGGGGAACAAGTGAGCCTTGATTGTTGGCCGTCGCCATCACCGGCCGCCGCGCGGGCGCGCGGCAAAACCGTCATTTGGCAGGTTCTTCATCCTTGGCGGTTGCGGTTTGAGCCGGTGCCTCGCCACTAAACCCCGCGACCAGCTCCGCCAGTCGCTGCCGATCCTCGGGCAGTAGCAACGTGGTGGTCTCGAAGTATTGGCGGGCCGCCGGAAAATCCGTGCGCATCCAGTTATCGAGCACTTTCCGCAACGCGTCGGACCGCAATTTCTCGTCGTTGACGGCCTCGACCCAACTTAGCGCCACGTCCGTCTCGAGAAAATCCATGCTGGCCACGGCGGCCACCCCTTCGTCAAAGTCCGGGTCCCGTTTGGCGTCGTTCAACCAGTTGGCTGCGGCTCCCGCGTCGGTCCTCACCCATTTCTGCAATGCCTGGCTCAGCATCGACGCGCGATCGCCTCCCGCAGGCATCTGCGCCAGAAACTGGGTCAGGGCCCCGGGATCCGCCTCGGCCCAGCCACCGACGACTCCATGCAACGCTTCGTTTCTCGTGTCCGGGTCCGTGATGGCACTGGCGGCGGCCGCCGCCTGGTCCGGCTGGAGCGTGGCCCACTTGGAATACGCCTCCCCGAGCCAAAACGACCGATCGCTGCTATCGCCGCCGGCGGCAAATTGCACCGCGGTCTGGAAATGCCCCGCCTCGCACAGGGCGTCGATCAACGTGGAACCGTATCCGACGGATCCGCCCGGCTCCTGTTCAACGATGAGTTTCGCCACACGCACCGCATCCTCGGGATGCGCGGCAACGGCGCTGCCAAATACCGTCGTCATCGCCGCGCTCCGGTCGCATTGCTCCGGCAGTGTCAGCGCCCAATTCGCCGCCGCTTGTGGCTGGGTTCGGGCCCAGCCCCGCAACACGGCCTGGACAAGGCCGTTCCGCACGACAAGGTTCTTCTCGGCCTGGGCCTGAGCCATTGCCCGGCGGGGATCCGTCGTGGCCAGTTTCTCCAGCATCGCCGCCATCGTCGTGTTACGCTCGGTGGTGCCCGGTTGGGACGTCAACTGCTGCCATCTTCTTCCGTCCCACCCCGACGAGCTTTCCGCCACGACTGAATCCATCTGAAATCCGGGATCGGAGGCGACGGGCGGAGAGTGATCCGATCGCTCCGTCAGGACTGGTCCCGAATTGGGAGTCGGCGGAGCAACGGAAAGCCGGCCGGCGATAAAACCGAGTGCCCCGAATACAAGCGCAGCGCCGATACCCAGCGCGATTTTCCCGCTCGACCGAGCGGAAGCGGTCGAATCCTTATCCATGATACGAAAGCACTCCCCCCAATGCGACCGAATCCTAGCAGAAAGGACGGGGACTTGACAACTCAGTTGCCAGGTCCCCATCAACTTTGCGAATCGCGTTGCCGAGCGACAACTACTGCTGCATCGTGCAATTGACGAGCTTGCAGTTCGCCACGCGATCCACCTGCCGGTTGCTGTAGCTATGGCACGTGGTCAGCGTCATCGCGGCGGTGTTGCCGTTGGAGTTGAACCCGCGCGCGCTGTTGCCGGCCGTGTTGTTGTGAGAGGTGCAACTCGTGTACGAATGCAGCACGTTGTTGGCGGGCGACTCCGCGGCTCCCATCTTGAAGCCGTCTCCATTGCCCGTCTTCCCCTGGGCAGACCCCATGCTGTAACACAGGCAGCCGCTGACGGCAATCGGGCTGTCGGCGCCATAAAAGTCGAACCCGTCGTCGGAGTTCTGGTACGCCGTGCAATTGACGAATTGATTCCCCGCGCCCGTGCCGTTCTTGGCGGAATATCCATCGGCGTTTCCACCCGAACTGTCGGCGTTGTTATAGGACGTGCATCCCGATAACACGTTGTTCTGCGCCGCCTTGGCCGAAATCTCAAAACCGGAATTGTGATTTGCGCTGGCGATGCAGGATGTGATCTTGCAGCCGGAGCCGAGGATCATGAAACCATGGTTCGCTCCGCTGACCGTGAGACTCTTCAGGGTGACTCCGCTGCCGCTCGATGCCACGGCGAATCCGTCCGATGTGCTGGACGTGAAGTTAAACGTCGCCGGTCCCGCGACGGTCACGCCGCTGGGCACGGTGATCTTGCCGCTGACGCTGTAGGTGCCGGAACACTGGACGGTCGTTCCCGATGCGGCGTTTTGGATTGTGCTCCTGATATCGGCTCTTGCCACCGAACCGATCAGCAAGATGGCCGACGTCGCCAGACTCACATATTTGCACTTGAGTGACATAACGAACATCTCCTTCCGGGTTTGTTGTTTGATCCCTGTCCCCTTGACAGAAAAAAGAGGTGCTGAGGCGCGTTCCGCGGATGGTCTGATCTCCTTCCCAATATGGAACCTCGCTCTCAATGAAAGCTCGATAACGGGGGCTTCCTCCTAGCAGTTCCTGGGCGGGAAGTCAATCACCATGATTATTCTGCACCATTGCTTGAAAAACGCGCACGCGACCCCGAAGGAACCGGAGCCGCCGGCCAGGCCGGTCCCGTTCCGGGCGCAGACCATTCTCCGCTTGACGCCGGAGTCGCGAGAAGGAGTACTTACGGGCGATGCGGGAACACTCGACGAGGACTCCGGCCCCACGATGAAGAATGCGTGGAAATCATCTGTCCCAAGCGGGGCGTTGCTCATCTTGATCACGGTGACGGCGTACTGGCCCGCGCTTTCCGGGAGATTCAACTGGGATGACGACTGGTGGACGACAAGGATCTACGGATTGCTGGTCGGTTTCTCGGGTTTGCGGTCGATCTGGCTCGATCCGACCGCGATGCAGCAGTATTACCCGCTCACGGGTACCAGCTTCTGCGTCGACTACCACCTCTGGGGCTTCCGGCCGCTGCCGTATCATCTTGAGAATGTTCTTCTGCACGCCGCCTCCGCCATCCTGCTCTGGCGCTTGTTGCGGCGACTGCAAGTGCCGGGCGCGTGGCTGGCAGGCGCCATCTTCGCCGTTCACCCGGTCGCGGTCGAATCGGTGGCTTGGATCACCGAGCGCAAGAACGTGCTCTCGCTTGTTTTCTACCTGGGCGCGCTGCTCGCCTACGGACGGTTCAGCTTCTTTTGGAAGGCCGAGAACAACCCGGCGGCCGGCGCTCCGCAACGCTGGTCCACGTATGCCTGGGCTCTTGTTCTCTTTGTCGCCGCGTTACTGGCCAAAGCCACGGCGTTTTCGCTGCCGGCGGTGATTCTGCTGATCGGCTGGTGGAAGCGCGGACGCATCCGGTGGAGGCCGGATGTCTTGCCGACCGCGCCATTCTTTGCAGCGGCCATCGGCTTCGGCTCGATAACCACCTGGTTGGAGAAGAACCATGTCGGAGCGAATGGCCCGGACTGGGTCCTTTCCTTTCCCGAGCGTTGCCTGGTTGCGGGGCGAGTCTTGTGGTTCTACTCCGGCAAGCTGCTCTGGCCCGCGAAACTCTGCTTCATTTACCCGCGCTGGCCGGTCGACCCCGGCTCCTGGTGGCAATGGTCATATCCGGTAAGTGCGGTTGGCGTCCTGACCGCACTTTGGTTGGCGCGGAAGCGGATCGGCCGCGGACCGGTGACGGCAGCGCTCTTTTTCGTCGGGACGCTCTTTCCGGTGCTCGGGTTCATGAACGGGTACTTCATGCGGTTTTCTTTCGTGTGGGATCACCTGGTTTATGTCTCCATGCTGGGGCTCATTGCCCTGGTGGCGGCGCTGGTGGCATGGACAGCCGAACGTCTCCGTGCCAAACCGGTTTTGGTTGCGCTCTCCGCCGCCCTGGTGCCGCTGCTCGCGTTCCTGACGTGGCGGGAATGCGGGAAATACGCCGATGTGGAAACGCTCTGGCGCGATACGTTGGCGAAAAACCCGGCCTGCTGGATGGCGCACTACAACCTGGGACAAATGTTGCAGATCTCGGGCAACACGGCCGAGGCGAAAGAGCATTATGAGCAGGCGTTGTATTTCAAGCCGGACTGCGACGAGGCCCTGAACAATCTGGCCTGGCTGCTGGGAACGCTCCCGCCTGCGCAAGGCGGCGATCCCACCCGCGCCCTGACCCTGGCCCGACGCGCCTGCGAACTGACCAGCAATCGCGACCCGGATTCCCTGCCGGATTCCCTCGACACGTTGGCCGTCGCGTACGCGGCCAACGGCCGGTTCGACGACGCCATCGCCACGACCCAGCAAGCCATCGCATTGGCGCGCGCGGGCGGACAGGCAGAGTTGATCCGAAAAATGGAAAGCCGGCTGACGTTATATCGTCGCGGACTCGCCTACCACTGAAGCCATGAGCCGAAGACAAACAGCTCCGCACTCGGCGTCATCCAGCGGCGCTCCCCTGACAACGGTTCCGGTCGGATCGCACAACCATTGGGCGGCTGCTGGCGTCTGCCTGTTTCTCGTGGGCGCCATTTTCGTGGGGTTCGGCCAGACGCTCCGGTATGGATTCGTCGACTACGACGACGACGGATATGTGTACAAAAACCCGCACGTCATTCACGGCCTGGATTTGAAAGGAGTCGCGTGGGCGTTTACCCATAGCGTCATGGCCAATTGGCATCCACTGACCGTGATGTCGCACATGCTGGATTGCCAGGTCTATGGCCTCAACGCCGGCGGACACCATCTCACCAATCTCCTCCTCCATGCGGCTACCGCTGTTCTGTTGTTTCTGGTTTTGCGCCGGATGACACAGGTCCTGTGGCCCAGCGCGTTCGTGGCGGCGGTATTTGCCATCCATCCGTTGCGGGTGGAATCGGTGGCGTGGATCGCGGAACGCAAGGATGTGTTGAGCGGGCTGTTCTTCGTGCTGACGCTCGGGGCTTATGTCCGCTACGTCTGTGCACCGCCGTCATGGGGCCGCTATCTGACGGTGGTCTTCCTTTTCACGCTTGGGCTGATGTCCAAACCGATGCTGGTGACCGTGCCGTTCGTGTTGTTGTTGCTGGACTACTGGCCGCTGAACCGGCGCGGCGCGACCAATCGCCTTTCGACATGGTGGAGGCTCCTTGTCGAGAAGATCCCGCTCTTCGCATGCTCATTTGCTCTATGCCTGGTGACATTTCTGGTTCAGCGAAAGGACACCGGGATTCCTTTCCCCCTGAGAATCAGCAATGCTCTCGTATCGTATGTCGCCTATTGCGGACAGATGTTTTGGCCCGTGCATCTGGCCGTCTTGTATCCTTATCCAATCAACGGCTTGCCGACCGGGAGAGTCGTCCTGGCATCCGTGTTGTTGATTGTCGTCTCGCTGGGCGCGTTGTTCTGGAGGCGAAGCCGTCCATACTTCTTGATGGGCTGGCTGTGGTATCTGGGGATGTTGGCACCGGCAATCGGGGTGGTGGCACAGGCCGGAGCCCAGTCGCGCGCGGACCGTTACACCTATCTGCCGCAAATTGGTCTGTACATTCTTGTGACCTGGATGGCGGTTGAGCTGACCGCCTCGTGGCGAAGTCGCCGCTGGGTGTTGGGCACCAGTGCATTGGTCGTTCTGGCGGTCTTGATTGCTTGTGCCAGAGTGCAAACCGCCTACTGGCGCGATAGCCGATCGTTGTGGACCCACGCACTGGCCTGTACCACGGACAACAGCATCGCCGAAAATAACCTGGCCTGGATCCTGGGGACACTCCCGCCAACCGAAGGCGGCGATCCTGTTCGTGCCATAACCCTGGCTCGACATGCGTGCGAGTTGACCGGCAACAGTGACGCGGACTCGCTCGACACACTGGCTGTCGCCTACGCGGCCAACGGCCGGTTCGACGACGCCGCCGAAACGACGCAAAAGGCCATTGCGTTGGCACGCGCGGACGGACAGACAGCGCTGGCCGAAAAAATGGAGGCCCGGCTGGAGTTGTATCGCGGCCGGAATGCCTACCGCCCGCCCGCCGACGCAACGACGCAGGGCAACCCGTGAGATGGAAGATTGGCGGGACGCTAGGGAAGCGGCACCGGTTTCGGAGGCGATTCCTTCCGCTGACGTTGCTGCAGATCTTCCAGGAGTTGTCGGCCCCCTTCCAAATCCGGCTTCAGGCGCAAGGCGGTCTCCACGTGCTCGATCGCCTCGGGTAATCGCTCCGGCACCCTGGACAATGCCACGCCCAGGTTCCAGTGGGCCTCGGCGTAATCCGGCCGGATGCGCAAGGCCGTTTCGATGTGGGTGATGGCCTCGGGCAACCGCCCGGGAACATCGATCAGCAGGTCCCCAAAATTGTTCTGTGTCTCCGCGCAATCCGGATCGTAGCGGAGCGCTGCCTCGAAATGCTCGATCGCCTCCGCCGTCCGACCGGGAATCCCGCCCAGAACCACCGCCAGGTTGCTGTGGGCTTCGGCATAATCCGGTTTGTACCGCAACGCCGTCTCAAACTGCTCAATCGCGTCCGGAGTTCGACCGGGAATATTGGCCAGGATGCAGCCCAGATTGCCGTGCCCCTCGGCAAAATCGGGCCGGTACCGAAGCGTTGTCTCCCACTCGTCGATCACTTCCTGCTGGCGGCCGGGAACACCGTTCAGGGCGTCTCCCAGATTGTAGTGAGCGATCCAGCTTGTCGGGTTGTGCGCCAGGGCGTCCCGATACAGCGTCTCCGCATCCCGAAAGATCCGACTGTGCCGCCACGTCAGCGCTCCCAGTATCGCCAGCAAACTCACCGCGAACACCGGCGCCGCTCGACGCGCGGCCCCTGGGAGTTTCTCCGCGAGCGAAGCCGCGCTCGCCGCAAACAGCACGATGATTCCCAAACAGGCCAGGTACTGCTGGTGGTCCCCGACCGGAGAAAACACGAACCAAACCACGTTGAAAAAGCCCGCCACCGGAAAGAGCGTTCCCGCAAAGATCAGCACCGCCGCCAGCGGGCCCGGGCTTCGCCGCGCCGCCCACGCCAACGCCGCCAGGGCAACGAGCACGGCGAGCGGGAATGCATATTGCCAGGCTGCGCCGGGATCCACGGTCCACCGCGGGTAGATGAAGGTCAGGTTGACCGGCCACATCAGCTTGCCCAGATAAAACCAGAACGCGCGTCCCGCCACCAATCCGCGCTCGAGCCACGACAACGAGAAATCCCCGGGATGCGCCGCACAGCTTCGCCGTTCCAACCACGCGACCGGCAGGACGGCGGTCACGCCCATCACAAACCATGGGAGCAACGGCCGCACGTCGTGGTTCCATTCGATCCGTCCCCGTTTCCACCAGATGATCACCAGCAACACCGCCGGCAGGGTGATCACCAGCGACTTGCTCAGCATCGCCAGGACAAACAATCCCAGCGCACCGGCATAGTCTCCCCGGTTGCGCTTCTCATCAAAGCGCAGGTAAACCAAAACCGAAGCCAGGCCGAAGAAGACGGAAAGCGTGTTCTTTTGTTCCGAGATCCACGCCACCGATTCAACACAGACGGGATGAAGCGCATAGATGAAACCGGCCAGCCACGCCCCGGGCAACGCCAACCGACGCACGATCGCCACGAGAAGACAGGCCGATCCGGCGTGCAGCAGCACATTCGTCAGGTGATACCCCAGCACGGCCTCACCCCACAACCGGTATTCCAGCCAGAACGCGGTGTGCAGAATCGGGTAATACTGGTGTGTCGCCCCGATCTTCGACCAAATCCGCCACAGACCGGCCAGCGACCGCAACGCCGGCGCGGTCACATGTTCCGTGTCGTCCGTGACGAAACCGCCGTGGAGGCACGGTTGGTAGGCCAGCACCGTCGCGCCGAATAACAGCAACCCCAGCCCGATTTGTTTCAGGCGGCCCGTCTTAGAATTCGTCGCAGCGATGGATTGCCGCTCGTGCATCTGCTGAAGATTCCATGATACCAACTCGCCTCCCCCGGCGAAACAATCGTTTCTCCGTCTCGCGCGCCGCCGCGACGGAACGAGGCGCGACACCGGGGTGGATCCGTATCGAAAAAAACGGGGACCCGGCCACCGGGCTGCCGGGTCCCCGAAACCTCCGCGCATCCACTACGGCGGCGCGGAACCACGCAACGCACGACGCTACTGCTGCATCGTGCAGTTGCTCAGCACGCAATTGCCAAGGACGTCCTTGTTCTTGTTGCTGTAGCTGTGGCAGGACGTGAGCTTGATCGCGGCGGTGTTGTGGTTCGTGTCGAATCCGCGCGCGGTCGAGCCGGCCGTGTTGTTGTGGGCCGTGCAACTGCTGTATGTATGCGCCACGTTGTACTGGCCGCCCATCTTGAACCCATCGCCATTGCCCTGCGCTCCATTGTAACTGCCGTTGCTGTACGCCTGGCAGCCGCTGACGGTCACTGGAGCGGTCGCCTCGTAGAAATCGAAGCCGTCGTCCGAGTTGTTGTACGAAATGCAACTCGAGAACGAAATGCCCGACCCGGATGCACTCTTGACGCCGAACCCATCGGCATTGCCGCCGCCGGGATCCGCATTGCCATAGGCGGTGCAGCCCGAGATCGTGGCGCTGCTCGCCCCGTCACAGTTGATGGCCGTGTCGTGGTTCCCCGTCGCCGTGCAGTTGACGACCTTGCAGCCGGACGCGTAAATATTGGCGGCACGATTGGCCCCCTTGATCGTGAGGCTTTGCAGTGTCGCGTTGGCTCCCTTCATGGTGAAACCGTCGCGCGTGGAGTCGTTGAAGGTGAACGTCGCCGGCCCCTTGACCGTTACCCCGGCCGGCACCTTCATGGGACTGACTGTATACGAGCCGGAACATTGCACCGTGGTTCCGGACGTGGCATTTTGAATCGTGTCGCGAATATCGGCTCGGGTCACTGAGACCCCCAACACGGCGACAGACGCGATTACACCCAGGCACATCTGAACTTTTCCGATCTTCATATCGTCTCTTCCGTCCTGTTCGTTCCTGTCATTATCATTGGTTTCAGCCCCGCCACGATCGACAGGAAGCACATGACGGGAATGGTCGCTTTTCGCATCGGAACTTCTCGCACCCGCTGATGCGAAGCGAACGGCTGCGATAAACTCGGGGACCCGGCAACCGAGCTGCCGGGCCCCCGATACTTCCATGCACTAGTTACGGCCGCGTGGATTCACCACGCCATGCGCCGTCGTTATTGCTGCATCGTGCAGTTGCTCAACGTGCAATTACCCAGCACGTCCTTGTTCTTGTTGCTATAGCTATGGCAAGAAGAAAGCGCGATCTTCGCGGTATTGTGGTTCGTGTCGAACCCGCGCGCGGTCGAGCCGGCCGTGTTGTTGTGGGCCGTGCAACTGGTGTACTTATGGGCCTGATTGTAGCTGCCGCCCATCTTGAACCCGTCGCCATTGCCCGTCTTCCCGTTGTAACTGCCGTTGCTGTACGCCTGGCAGCTGCTGACCGTGACCACGCCGTTGGCTCCGTAGAAATCAAAGCCGTCGTCGGAGTCGCTATACGCAATGCAACCCGAGAACGAGATCCCCGAGCCGCAGCCATCCTTGACGCCGAAGCCGTCGGCGTTTCCACCCGAGCTGTCCGCGTTGTCGTACGAGGTGCAGCTCGAGACCGTGCAACTGCTCGCGCCATCGAGATCGATGCCGGTGTCGTGGTTCCCGGTCGTTGTCAACGACGTGAACTTGCAGCTGGATCCCTTGCAGTACACACCATGTTTCGCCGCTTTGATCGTCAAGCTTTGAAGCGTGACACTGCTGCCACTGATCGAGAATCCGTCGTTGCTGCTGCTATTGAAGTTGAATGTGGCCGGACCCTTCACCGTCACGCCGGACGGCACAACAATCTTGCTCACGGTGTATGAGCCAGAACATTGGACGGTGGTTCCCGACTTCGCATTCTGGATCGTGTCGCGAATGTCGGCCTTCGCCACGGAACAAAGCAACAAGGCGGACATCGCCACAGCTACATATTTACAGCTCGATGACATAGTCCTATCTCCTCTTACTGTTTGTGTTTGGTTGTTTTTCACCCTGCCTCCCTCAGCAGGGGAAAGGCTGGAGCGAGGCTGGCGCCGCGCTGAAAAAAGTTGTGCGAGCTGGAATGATATTCTCGGGGAACCCGCGGCGGGGCTGAGAAAAAGCCGTGGCAGGACGTTAATGCCCGACTGATGGGGAATGTCGAGTAACGTGTACGTGGTCCCTTACAGGACCCCACTGGACACTTACATCCCACTTCTCCCGCTCGTGAAAAAGCCTCGTCGGAAAACGCTTGCAGATTGAGAGAACCACGGCGCAAAGTCAACGCGGGTAGTGTATCATTTTGAATCGGCATCGGCCAAAGCTACGACTTATTCCTTGTCTCAAACGTGGTCTATCGAGCCCGCTTCCATCGCGGGCGTGCCGCGCGGATTTTTAGCTGGACAATCCTGAACCTCTGCTGCAGTGAGCCGCGAACCAACCCAACGCATCTCGGTTGAAATTTTCATGATCGATCAACCGGTGGATTCACGGAGGAAACACTCCCCGCATTCTCCGCCGGCAACTGCTGCCATCAAGGCTTGGGCGGATTCGCCGCGTTGATGGACTCGTCATACGCGCGTCCGGCGCGATACAATTGGAGCCGACCCGCGATCTTTGCCGCCAATTGCGGCTGCCCGCCCGAACGCGCAAGCTCCACGCCTTTTTGCGCAACTCGGACAGCCTCATCGAACCGGCCGGCAGCGGCATAGGCGGCCGCGAGCGTGTCGAAATACGCCGGTTCGGTCTCCCCGGTAAGTTCACAAGCCCGCTTGGCAAGGGTCACAGCCCGAGCCGGGTTGCCACCTTCGGCTGATGGAACTGTCGCCAGCAGCCAGGCCAGGTTATTGTATGCATCCGTGTCGTCGGGCTTGATCTGGATCGCCCGTTCATAGTGACGGATCGCCTCCCCGATCTTCCCCGACTGCCACAAAGCAACCGCCAAATTGTTGTGCGCGTCAACGTAGTCGGGGTCCAGCCGCACTGCTTGTTCGTAATGGGCAATTGCCTCGTCCAGCCGGCCCATCCGCCACAGGGCCAGCCCCAGATTGTAATGGGCCTCGGGGTAATCGGGCCTCGCCTGAAGCGCCTGCTCATATTGACCGATTGCCTCCCGGGTCCTGTCGGCTCGTTCCAGGGCGAGCCCCAAATTGTAGTGTGCCTCGGGATAATCCGGCTTGATCTGCAACGCTTGTTGGAGATGCGCAATGGCTTCTTCGACCCGGCCCGCTTGTCCCAGGGCGCCTCCGAGGTTATTGTGCGCCAACCAATTGTCGCGGGTCACCTGCAAGGTGTGGCCAAACAACGTCTCGGTGCTTCTCCAATACCCAACCTGTACCCTGGACAACACGGCGCAGGCCGCCAACACCGCGACTACCCCGAACCACATGGTCGCCCTCAAGCTCCCGCGCTCGATCCTGCCGTATGGCAGGCTCCAACACATCATCACAAGCAGCCCAACCATGGGAAGATACGTGTAGCGGTCCGCCATCGATTGTCCGCCAACCTGCACCAACCCAATGACCGGCACCAGCATTCCCAAATACCAGAACCAACCCGTCACAAGCCACGGCTCCCGACGCGACCGCCAAATCACCACGGTGGTTGCCGCTGCCAGCGCGAGCCCGGCCCCGATCACGGCGGCTGCAGACCGCTCGGGGCGGAACGGGTAAAACACAGCCTGGTCCAACGGCCAGAACGTTTTGGCCACATACCGCACGTACGCGAGCAGGGCGTTTGCCGCCCGCGTTTCGAAGGGCAGCTTCGTCAGGGACACCACCGCTCCACCGCCTCGTTGCGCCCAAACGGTTATCGCGCACGAGACGGCAGCCAGCGCGAAAAACGGCAGCTTCTCGGTCACCAATCGGTTGACTGGCACGGTTGGTCTCTTGTCGACAGCTCCCTTCGCCCAGCGTGTTCGCCCCAGCGGCCAATAATCCAGAAGCAACAACACGCACGGCAACGTGACCACCATCGGCTTGGCCAGCAGTCCCAAGCCATACAGTCCCATGGTAAGCCCGTATCGGGCGGGTGTGGGCCGATCAACGTAGCGGATGTATGCATACACGGTCAGCATCCCAAAGCATGTGCTGAGTACGTCCTTGCGTTCCGCCACCCAGGCGACCGATTCCACATGCAGCGGATGCAGCGCAAACAGGGCCGCCACACACGCGCTCCGCCATGGCGCGCCCGTCATGCGCAGCCATACGGCAAACAGCAACAGCGTGTTGGCCGCGTGCAGCAGCACGTTCACCAGATGAAACCCGCCGGCCCACGTCCCAAACATCTCGCGATCCAGCATCAACGAGACCCAGGTTAACGGATGCCAGTTCGCCGCCTGGCGCGAGGTGAATGCCCACATCAGGTTCTGCGGCGTCAATCCTCCCTGGACCCGTACGCTCTCGGTCACGTACCTGTCGTCGTCGTACCGGACGAAGCCGGCATGGAGGACCGGCCAGTAGACGACCGCGATGGCTGCCGCCAGACAGAGACCGATGAGCCGATTCCGCTGCTGGGAGGTTGACGTCATCTCAGTGAATCACCATGCTTCCTTCCCTCAATGGTTCGGGGAGTCACCTGCTGCTCCCGTTTCGCGGTCGGCGTGTCCATCCCGGTAGAATTGAAGCCGTGCCTCGATTTTTTCGGCAAGCCCCGGCTGTCCGGCAGCGCGGGCAAGCTCGACCGCCTTCTGCGCCGCGGCGACAGCGTCTTCAAATTGGCCGGTGGCAGCGTAGGCCTGCGCCAGTGTATCGACAAAAGCGGGTGACTGATAGCCCGTCAGTTCGCAGGCATGCCGCGCCAGTGACACGGCGCGAACCGGGTCGCCACCTTGCGCCGGTGGGAGTGTCGCCTGGAGCCGGGCGAGGTTATGGCACGCCGTGGGATAGTCCGGATTGATGCGCACGGCCTGTTCCAAATGCCGCATCGCCTCCTGCGCATTGCCGGCGTGCATCAAGGCGATGCCGAGATTATTGTGGGCCTCGGCAAGACCGGGGTTGAGTTGCAGCGCCCGCTCCCAATGCGGAATCGCTGCCGGCACGTGGCCCGTCTGTGCCAGCGCCTCGGCCAGATGATCGTGCGTTTCCGCCGAGTCGGGATCAATTTGTAGCGCCCGCTCGTAATTGCGGATGGCGTCTTCGAGGTTGCCGGCCCGCGCCCAGGCAAGTCCCAGGTTATAGTATGCTTCGGCATAACCCGGGTTGACCTGCACCGCCTGCTCGATGTGCGCAATCCCCTCCTCCACTCGCCCCGCCCGCACCAACATGATGCCGAGGTTGTTGTGCGCCTGCGGATCGTCGGGCTTGATTCGCAGCACCCGCTCGAACTGGGTCTCGGCTTCCGCGCTCCGACCTGTGTTCTGCAACAGGATCCCCAGATTGTTGCGCGCAATCCACGCGCTCGGATTCCTTGCCAGCGTATCGCGCCAGAGGGTCTCGACGTCCCGGAATGTGCCTGCATGGCTCCAGGTCAACACCCCGGCCAGTGCCAGCACGACCAGTCCCGCCACCATGCCAACCCGTTCACCCAATCGTCCTGTTCGCCCGTAGATTTTTGCCCCCGCGGCCGACACCAACGCAATGAAGCCCGCACTGGCCAAGTACTGAAAGTGATCCGCCACAAATGAGTAGCGGAAATAATACACGTTGAATATCCCCAGCACCGGCAGCAGCGCTGTCGCGAAGTAGCCCAATCCGAAAATGCCCGCGCGGGCCCAGCCCCGCTCCCGGCGCCACCACAGAATGACGGCGACGCCCAGCACCCCGGCCAGTGGCAGCCACGACCAGAGCGAGTTTGCCGCCGCCCATCGTGGGTATACGAACGTCAGTTGCTCGGGCCACACCAATCTCCCCGCGTAAAACCAAAGCGCTTTGCCGGCAATCACCAGCCGATCCGCTGCGGTCAGGGACCAGTCCGCCGTGCCCTCGCGTACGATCTGCCCGTGCTGCTCGACGATGGCTGTGACCGACAGCAGCAGTGCAAACGCGAAAAACGGCGCCACCCGAACCGCGTCCACCCGCCGCAGGTGTCGCCGGTTCCACCACACGCACAGCAACATCGACAACGGCAACACGACCGTCGACGGTTTGCTGAGCATGGCGGCCAGACCTGACAGGACTGCCAGCCAGTACCAAGGACGTTTTCCGTCGGCGTCAAACCGGAGAAAGAACAGCAGCGCCAGGAAAAAGAAGATGCCCGATTGCGTGTTCTTCAGCTCGGTGACCCAGGCCACCGATTCCACGTTGACCGGGTGCAGCACCCAGAGTCCGGCGGCAAACCACGCCGCCGGCACCCGCAGCCGGCGCAGAAGCAAATAGACCAGGAAACCATTAATCGCATGGAGCGCGACGTTGACCATGTGATACGGCATCGGACTCAGTCCCCACAACCGCCGCTCCACCCAGAAAGTCGTCAGCGTCAGCGGATAGTACCGGGACACGGACAGGGACGACCAGATCATCCGCAGCCCGTGCGGCGCGGTCATCGCGGGATTCTGAGTCAGATGGTCGTCATCGTCCCAGATGAAGCCCGCCTGCCACACGGGCTGGTAGGCTGCGAAGGCGAGCACCACGAGCGCCACAGCCACAAGCCACGTGCGATGGGGCGACTGCTCCCTGTCTGCCGGGGTCGACACCATCACTTCCTCCCTGAAATCTGCGAGCTGTTTGCACCAGTCTCACGGTAGACGCGTCCGTCACGATAAAGCTGCAACCGGGTCTCGATCTTCTCCGTCAACTGCGGCTGTCCGTCGGCGCGGGCGACTTCCTCGGCCTTTTCCCCGGTGACAATCGCTTCCTTGAATCGGCCGGCCGCCGCGTAGGCGACTGCGAGTGTATCGAGATAGGACGGTTCCCGATTCGTGCTGAGTTCACAGGCTCGCTCGGCCAGGGTCACCGCTTGAGCCGGGTCGCCCGTCTCCGCCGCGAGGTGCGTCGCCAGCACCCAGGCCAGATTGTTGCATGCCTCGGCGTAGTCGGGCTTCGTCTGTAGCGCCTGCTCCCAATGCCCGATTGCCTGCCGGGTCCGGCCTTCTTGCCACAGCACCAGCGCCAGATTGTTGTGGGCCTCGGCAAAATCGGGGTCGATGAGCACCGCCCGTTCCCAATGCGCGATCGCCTCGGGCACACGATTCGCGTGCGCCAGAGTGTTCGCCAGGTTGTTGTGCGCCTCGGCGCAATCCGGCTTGATTTGCAGGGCCCGCTCGTAGTCGGCGATCGCCTCCGGCGTTTCCCCCATCTGCGACAGGGCCAATGCCAGATTGTTATAGGCCTCGGCGTACTCGGGTTTGAAGCGCAGGGCCAGCCTGTACTGGGCGATCTCCTCCTGCGTTTTGCCCGCGTGTCCCAGGGCAAGCCCCAGATTGTAATGTGTCTCGGCATAATCCGGTTTGATCCGCAGGGCCTCCTCGTAGTGCTGCATTGCTTCCTGCACCTGACCCGACTGCCACAGGCCCAGCCCGAGATTGTTGTGGGCCACCCAGCAGCGCGGGTTCTTCGCCAGCGTGTCCCGCCAGAGCATTTCATCGCTCTGGTAAACACCGCTTCGTTGCCAGGCGGCAGTTCCCAGCGCGGCCACAACCGCCGCGCTCGCCAACGGCGCAACAAATCGTCTCCGCTCGCCCAACCGACTGCCAACCTTCTCCCCCGCGGCGACCACCAAAGCAATGACGCCGATGATCGAGTAGTATTGCCAGTGATCGGCCACCAATGAGAACCGGTAAAAACCCTGATCGATGAACCCCAACACGGGAAACAGCGTCGCCAGGAAATACCCCGATGCGAACAGGCAGGGCCGTCCCCACGTTTGCCGTTTCCACCAGAACAGCGCCAGACCGCCGACCAGAATCGCGCCGGGTACGTAGGAAACAAGTCGGGACGGATCGATCTCCCACTTCGGATAGATCATCGTCAGGTTCACCGGCAGGATCGTCTTGTACAGGTAGAACCACGGTACCCAACCCGCCCCGGCCAACCGAACCAGGAATCCGGCCCCTCGGGCGGCGGACCGTTCCATCGCCCGATTGTACTGAAACCACACCGTCACCAATCCCAAGGCCAGCGAGAGGATAAAAAACGGGATGGTATACAGGAGGTCCTGCCACCGCACTCGTCCGCGCCGCCACCACGCGCATCCCAACAACACCACCGGCAACATGACCACGGCGCTCTTGCTGAGCGCGGCCAGGACGAATGCGATCAGCGACAGTCCGTACCATCTCCAGCGGTTGTCGTCGTCAAATCGGAGATACAGAAGGATCGCCACGACGTAGAACAACATCGAGAGCGTATTCTTCTGTTCGCTGATCCAGGCGACGCTGGCCACGTTCACCGGATGGACGGCAAACACCAGTGCCGCCACAAATGCTCCCGGAGTTTTCAGGCGCCGCAAGATCATCCATATCAGGACGGCGTCGACGGCGTGCAGCAACACGTTGACCACGTGGTACCCGATGGGATTGCCACCCCAGAGCCGCCACTCCAGCCACCACAGGCTCCACGTCATCGGGTAATAATCCGCCGCGTCGGTCGTGCACCAGAACCGGTACAGTCCGTCGCTGGTTTTGATCAGCCGATTGGTCGTGATGAAATCGTAATCGTCGAACAGAAACCCGCCGCGCATGGCCGGGATGTAAACCGCCATTGTCAATGCCATGATCAAAAGCGCGCCCGCGCCCAGCGATTTCCACGCGGTCTTCATCGTGTTTCCCGCCGTCTACCGCGACGGCTGCAGCCGCGCCAGCTCATTTCGCGCCTCGACGTAGTCGGGTTCGATTTGGAGCGCCTCCTGGAAATGCCCGATCGCCTCCTGATTCCGTCCCGCTTGCTCCAACGCGACTCCCCAATTGTACTGGGCGTCGGCGAAATCGGGCTTGAGCCGCACCGCCTCCTCCAACTGCTTGATTCCTTCGTCGGTCCGGCCCGTCTGCACCAGAACGCCTCCCAGGTTGCTGTGCATCGTGGCGGAGTCCGGTTTGAGCCGCACCGCCTCCTTGAGATGGGCGATGGCTTCTTCGACCCGTCCCACTTCGAATAATGAATTGCCCAGGTTGTTGTGCGCCTGCGCATAGTCGGGGTCGAGCTTCAGGGCTCGCTCGTAACAGTCAATCGCCTCCTTGATCTCGCCCTTTTGTGCGAGAGCTTCCCCGAGATTGAAGTGCGCCACGGACGCGCCCGGATTTCTTGTCACGTTGTCCCACCAGAACGTCTCATTGGTTGCATACACGCATGTGCGTTTCCACGTCGCCGCGCCCAGCGTCAGGAACACAGCCGCCCCCACCAGCACTTCAGCCCATCGGCGTCTTTCGCCCAGGCGGCGGCAAATCCCCTCGCCAGCAGCAACGACCAGCGCAATGATTCCGATGATGGAATAGTACTGCCAGTGGTCGGCCACCGCCGAGTATTCATAGAAGCCTTGATCGAAGAACCCGAGCACCGGGAAGAGCATGGCCACGAAACAACCAAACCCGAACAGCAGCGGTCGTCCCCAGCTCTCGCGTTTCCACCAGAAGACAACAAAGCACGCGATCCAGAGCACGCCCGGCACGTAGCAGATCCATCGGGAGGCGTCGATGTGCCATTTGGGATAGATCAGCATCAGGTTCAGTGGCACGAGCGTTTTGCCAAAGTAAAACCATGGAGCCCACCCGGCGGCCGCCAGACGAACCGCAACCCTCCTGTTCGTGATCGCCTCCTCCAAGACCTGATGGTACTGGAACCAAACGGTTGCCAATCCCAGGACGAGAGAAAGCAGGAAGAATGGCGCGCACCGCAGGAGATCTTTCCACCGTATCCGATGGCGCATCCACCAGACGCATCCCAGCAGCACCACCGGAAGCATCACCGCCGCGCTCTTGCTGAGCAATGCGAGGAGGAAAGCCATCAGCGACAGACCGTACCAAGGCCACCGGTCTGATTCATCGAATTTCAGATACAGCAGGACCGCCACCGCGGAAAACATCATCGACAGCGTGTTCTTCTGTTCGCTGATCCAGGCGACGGTGGCGACGTTGACTGGATGAATCGCAAACGCCAGCGCCGCCAACCATGCCCCCGAAATCTTCAGGCGCCGCAAGATCATCCACACCAGGACGGCGTTGGCCGCGTGCAGTAAGATGTTGACCACGTGGTAGCCCGTGGCGTTGGAGCCCCAAGCCCGCCACTCCAGCCACCATAGACTCCACGTCAGCGGATAATAATCCGGAGCTTCCGTCGTCAGCCAGAACCGGTGGAGTCCATCATGAGCTTTCATCATCGGGTTGTCCGTGATGAACAGAGCGTCATCCCAGATAAACCCGCCGCGCATGGCCGGGATGTAGACCACCATGGTCAACACAACAATCAAAACCGCGCCGGTGCCCACTGACTTCCACGCGCTTCTCGGTGTGTCCTTCGATCCCTTCATCGCGCGCTGCGTTGTCTACTCCCCGGTCGAACTTCAAGTCAAGCGTGGAGGGCCGCCGTGGATGCCGGGCCGCCTCGCTGATACTCGAAGACGGAGGTCATGTGATGCTGGCGTGGCCGAAACAAGGGGCCGCTTCTCCCATCCGTCCCCCTTCCGGACCAGGCCACCCCGGTCTGAAGTTGGCGCTCCCGGGGCGATTCGAACGCCCGACCTGCGGTTTAGGAAACCGACGCTCTATCCATCTGAGCTACGGGAGCGCAACGACTTGCGTCAGCATGATTATCAGCCGCCGTAGGATTCACGGTAACTTTACTGTCCAGAACGGCAATGGCAAGACGCTTCTGGTCGGGAGAAAGCCGGGGCGCCGAATGGCCGTTGCCGCGCCGGGACGCGTCACTTCGTTTTCAATTCCAGAATCGTGAGGGAATACGGCGGGAATTCACGCGTAAAGTCCGTGCTCAGGCCGCCGGCCGTTTCGTCGGCGGGCACGATCCTCGTCGGCTCTTGCAGGCTGTTCGTGTCGTCGGGACTGTCGGCCTTCAACACGACGGCTGTGCCGTTGGCGTCCACCGAACCGACGCCGCTGATCCGGATTCTCACGGGCTGCGTCGCGCCGGATTCGTTCACGACCTTCAGATAAACGATCCCACTCCTGCTGTCGCGCGTAGCGTCGAAAAAGATCTCGCGGATCTGTTGCGCGGGCGGACGCGGACCTTGCGGCACACCGTTGCGCGTGCGCACGGGCGGCTGCCACTCGCGCGTCGGAATGTCCTGCGAATCCGTGGCCAGGATCTCGTCGCCGTGGTGCGCACTGAACATTTTCTGCGCGTAATACGCCGGCGAGCCGTAGCTGCTTAATGCGTCGTAGCCGATCAAATCCGTCTTCCATTGCATCGAGGTGTTGGGGTCATGCCGCGGGTCGGCAGGTTCGCTCACGTTGACGAACAGCGGCGCGTAGCAGGACATGAGGACAATGTCGGAATAGCGTTCCATACCGGTCATCCACGCGGCGTCGCCGAGCGCCCCGGCCATGTTCGGCGTCGGCGAGCCGACGCGCGTCGCCCATTCGCCGACGAAAATCTTCGTTTTGTTCGTGCGCGAGTATCGGTCGTAATCCAGCGCGTGCGCCTGCATTTCCTCCTGCGAGCGATAGTAATGTTCATCGAGCAAATCCGACACGCGCGATTTCACCTTCGTCGTCGCGATGATCTGCAGGTTCGGATACTTCGCCTTGATGGCGTCGTAAAATTGCGCAAATCGGCCGTCGTAGCTGCCGCTGCGATCAAACCAGTCTTCGTTTCCAATCTCGACGTAATTCAATTCGAACGGCTCGGGGTGTCCGTCCTTCGCGCGGCGCGCGCCCCATTTGGTGTTCGGGCCGCCGGTCACGTATTCGATCTCGTCGAGCGCATCCTGAACGTAAGGCTCCAGCCCGGGACCGGCGGCCACGTAATCGCGTCGGAGTGCGTAGCCCGCGAAGACCGCCAGCACCGGCTGCATGCGCAGGTCCTCACACCAGTCCAGAAATTCCAGCAGCCCGAACCCGTCAGTGGACCAATAATTCCATGGACTGCGATGGCCGGGGCGCTGGGAAATATCGCCGACGGTTTCCTTCCAATTGAAGCGTTCGTTGAAGTAATCACCCTCGACGTAATTGCCGCCGGGAAAGCGCAGGAACCCGGGCTGCATGTCCGCCAGCAGCCGCATCAGGTCGGAACGACTTCCATTCGGACGATTGTGGTACGTCGGCGGAAACAGCGACACCTGCTGGAACCACACCGTGCCGTGCCGGCTGAAAAGCCCGCCGGGGTTGGTCGTCGTGATGGTCAGTTTGTTGTCCTTCGAAACGGGGACGTCGCCGGTCGTCAATGTCACTTCATATTTCTGCCATTTGCCGGAGATTCTGGGAATCGTCGCGCTGGCGCATGCGGTTTTACCGTCAGCGCTCTCCAACGAAACAATGAGCGGTCCGGAGAAGCTCCGTCCGCGCGCATAGAACGAAGCGCGATACGTCGTGTTCGGACGAACGGGAATCCCCCAATAACCGCCATTGGCGAAACCGACCGGTGAATTCTTCGACGCTTTGCTTGTGTCCAGCTTCAAGCTCACGTTCAATGCGGAATTCAGCGGCTGCTTCGTGTCGATGGACATTGGCGCCTCGCCGATCGAGGTCCAGTAGACCGCATTGGTCGGATTGGCCTTGAACGTGCGATTGCGAATCAGTTCGCCGTACAGCCCGCCCTCATACGAGAAATTGATCTCCTCGGTCATCAGGCCGTACAGCATCGGACTGACCTTGCCGGTGACTTTGCCGGCGTCAATTTGCAGCGTGGCGACCGCCGCCGCGGAGTTTGTTTCCAAAGGGGCAGTGACCGGCGCATTTGTTTCGGAGAGGGAATTTGTTACCTGCGCCGTCGCGATGTTCGCGAGGGCCAACGCAAGGGCGAACAACGCGTATTTCCCTGGCTTCATATTCATAATCAAGCCCGCCGAGTCATTTGGCTATCGCGTTCTCCTTCGTCCCGAAATGAGCGAACGATCAACCCCGACGCTTTCGCTATTGGATTTCGAGAACCACGACGGATTTCGACGGCAGTGTCACTGTCAGCACGTTGTCCTTGAGTTCAAAGGTGGAGAACGCCTTGGGTATCACGGCATTTGGCGCATCGAAGGTGTTATGCGCATCCATCGCCGACGCGGTGAGCACTCGGCCCGTCACCGTCCTGGCGGCCGCGCCGGCCAGTTTCACCCTGACGTTGCCATCCAGTTGCGGGTTGAGATTGACCAGTGAGAGATGGATGCGCCCATCTTTGTCGCGCGAAGCCGTCGCGTCCACCCCGGGCACGGAATTGCCGCCCAGTTTGTACTCCGGCGCGGCAATGTCCACCGGCAGCCACGTCGCGTCTTGGTGGACCTTGTACATCTCGAAGGCGTGATAGGTCGGCGTGACGATCATCTTCTCCTTGTCGGTCAGGACCATCGACTGCAACACGTTCACCATCTGGGCGATGTTCGCCATCCTCACGCGGTCGCAATGCCGGTGGAAGAGGTCGAAGTTCAACGCGGCGACGATGGCGTCGCGCAAGGTGTTTTGCTGGTAGAGAAAACCGGGATTCTCGCCGGGATCGACATCGTACCAGTCGCCCCATTCGTCCACGATCAGCGCGATTTCCTTGTGCGGATCATAGCGATCCATGATCGCCGAGTGCCGGGCGATGATTTCTTCCATCTTCAGCGTTTGCCACAACGTGTCGTGCCACTCCTGCTCCGTAAATCCGGTGGCCATGCCTTTCTGGCTCCACTTGCCCGATGGGAGGGTATAATAATGCAACGACAGGCCGTTCATCTGCCGGCCCACCATCGACATCAGCACCTCGGTCCACTTGGTGTCGTCACCACCCGGACCGCAGGCGATGCGTTCGATGCGTGTATCGGGGTCGACTTTCACGAACGTGTTGTAGCGCCGGTAATTGTCCGCGTAAAACTCCGGCCGCATATTGCCGCCGCAGCCCCAGTTCTCATTTCCGATCGCGAAATACGGCAGCTTCCACGGCTTGTCCTGTCCGTTCTCGCGCCGCAGGTCGGCCAGCGTCGTATGCGCCGCAGAGGTGATGTATTCGACCCAGTCCCGCATCTCCTCGGGCGTGCCACTGCCGAGGTTGCCGCAGATGTAGGGGTCGCAGCCGAGTTGGTCGCACAAATCCATGAACTCGTGCGTCCCAAACTCGTTGCTTTCCGGCACCCAGCCCCAATGGGTATTCATCCTCCGCGGCCGGTCCTGGCGCGGCCCGATGCCGTCGCGCCAGTGATACTCGTCGGCAAAACAACCTCCCGGCCATCGCAGCACGGGAATATTCAGCCGCTTCAGCGCCGCCACGACGTCGTTGCGAATGCCGCGCGTGTTCGGGATCGGGGAACCTTCGCCGACCCAGATTCCTTCGTAGATGCCGCGTCCCAGATGCTCGGCGAATTGCCCGTAGATGTTGCGGTCGATCCTGCTGCCGGGCTGGTCGGCGTGAATGGTGAGTTCGACTTTCATGGGTGCCGGCAGTGAATCCTGTGCCAGAGCGCTTCCCACTATCCCCGTCGCGAGCAGAAAAGCAATCATGATCGTATTATTCCGGTTCCGCCACGCCCCTGCAACCATTTCCCGGACGGCCTATACCCACGGCTTGTCGCCGCGGCTTGAGTGGCGTAATGTCGACAGCGGACCGCGTTACGGGCGGTCGTGATAGGAGAAACATTATGGCACAGAATATCGCGCAGAGATTCTTCGTCCGCCTGCTGGCAACCATCGGCGCCGTGGTCCTCCTTGGCGCCGTCCTCGGCGCAGCCTGTGTCCTCGTTGTGAAACGCTCGGTCCCCACGAAAGTGATTCTCGAAGTCGACCTGGAAAAGCGCCTCGCGGAATACACTCCGGACGATCCCGTGGCGCGGATCGTCGCCGGCCGCGCGCCGACGATCCTCAACCTCGTCGAAGCCCTCCAGCGCGGCTCGACCGACAAGCGCGTGGTCGGCCTGATCGCGCGCGTCGGCGAAGCCGGTCTGCCGCTGGCCGACATCCAGGAAATCCGCGATGCCGTCGTTGCGTTCCGCCACAGCGGCAAACCCGCCATCGCCTACGCCGAGACGTTTGGCGAAGAGAGCAGGGCCAACGGGTCGTACTACCTTGCCACCGCCTTCGACAGGATTTACCTCCAGCCGTCCGGCGACGTGGGCCTGTCCGGTCTGATGGCCGAGACGCCGTTTCTCCGTGGGACGCTCGACAAACTCGGGCTCGTCCCGCGCATGGACCATCGGTCCGAGTACAAGAACGCGATGAACGAGTTGACCGAGAAAAAGTACACGCCGGCCCACAGGGAGGCGACCGAGGCGTTCGTGAAATCGGCGTTTGACCAGCTCGTCGCGGGCATCGCCTCGGCCCGCAAAATGTCCACGAACGACGTGCGGGCATTGATCGATCGTGGCCCGTTTCTCGCCGATGAGGCTCTCGACGCCAAACTCGTCGACAAACTCGGCTACCGCGACGCGGCGTACGATGACATCAAGAAGCAGGCCGGTCCGCACACGAAATTTCTCTACCTCTCGAAGTACCTCGACCGGGCCGGCTCGCCCTACGACGAAGGCGACACTGTCGCGCTGATCTACGGCGTCGGCGACATCCATCGCGGCAAAAGCGGCTACAGTCCGCTTTTCCAGGATGTCTCGATGGGAGCCGACAGCGTGGCCGCCGCCTTCCGCGCCGCGGCGGAGGACAAGGACGTGAAAGCGATTCTGTTTCGGATCGATAGCGGCGGCGGCTCGTACGTCGCGTCGGATACGATCTGGCGGGAAACGGTCCGCGCCAGGAAAGCCGGCAAACCCATCATCGTGTCGATGGGCGGAGTCGCCGGGTCCGGCGGCTACTTCATTGCAATGTCGGCCGACAAAATCGTCGCGCAGCCGGCGACGCTGACCGGCTCCATTGGTGTGTTCGCGGGCAAATTCCTCACGACGAATTTCTGGGACAAACTCGGTATCTCGTGGGACGAGGTCCACACCAGTTCCAACGCCATGGTGTTCACCGGTCTGCAGGATTACACGCCCGAGCAATGGACGCGCTTCGAGGGCTGGCTCGACCGCATCTACGACGATTTCACCACCAAGGTCGCCGCCGGCCGCAAGCTTCCCAAGGACAAGGTCCTCGAAATCGCCAAGGGCCGCATCTGGATCGGCGAGGACGCCAAGGCGCTCGGGTTGGTGGACGAGCTCGGCGGATTCCCCGTAGCGCTGAAGCTCGTGCGCGAAGCGGCGAAGCTGCCGCTCGATGCGAAGATCAAACTGAAACTGTTCCCACGGCCCCAATCGCCGATCGAACGATTACTCGGGAGAGGCTCGGATAGCAGCGAATCGGCCGGCGACGAAACCCTCGCCCGCACGCTGGAACTGATTCAGCCCTTCGCCCGCGCCGCGCGCCAGCTTGGCCTGGCTGCCGAGTCCGACATGCTGCGGATGCCGGATGTGAACATGGATGGGCCGTGACGTGTGGCGCGCACCTGCGGATCGGCAAAGTTGTTGCGGACCGTGGCTTCGCCGCAAATTCAAACTGCTAATCTTTTCGCGTGCGACCGAGCGGGACGGTTAGTTTGAACACGGTGCCATTGTCGTTCGTTCCTCCCGCCCAAGCTGTCCCATAAAAACTGCCGTCGCTACCCTGGACAAGTCCTCCGTACGGCAGGCTGCCGTCGGTACCGCCGCCAAACTCGTGCAGCGTGGTCAGGGTGCCGGCGGGCGTAATCTTGAACGCGGTTCCGAGGCCGGATGAGCCGCCATAGGACGTCGTTCCGTAGAAATTGCCGTCGGTTCCTCGCACCAGCGCGGCCTCCGGGGTGGCGCCGTCAGAGCCGCCCGTGAAGCGATAGAGCGTCTTCAATTTACCTGCGGGAGAAATCTTAAATACGCTGCCATTACTGTTCGTTCCCCCTGAAGAAGTTGTCCCGTAGAAATGGCCGTCACGGCCTTTGACAAGCGCGGCAAACGGGTTGCCGCCGTCAGCGTCGTTGCTGAAGCTATACAGGCTGGTCATCTTGCCCGTCGTCGTGATTTTGAACACCGTGCCCCAGCCGCCGTTCGCACCACCGACTTCGGTTGTTCCGTAGAGACAGGTGTTGTTCTGTGGAGCAAGGCCCGCGTACGGCTGCGAGCCTTTACTGTCAAAGCCAAACATGTGGAGGGTGGTCAACGTGCCGGCTGGCGTGATCATGAAGACGGTGCCGAGATCATTGGTCCCGCCCTCAATGGTCACACCGTAGAAATCGCCGCCCTTGCCTTGTACGAGCTTTCCCCTGGGAAGATTGCCGTCGGTGCCGCTGAAGCTATGCGATGTGGTCAGCGCGCCGCTCGATGTGACTTTGAACACAGTACCGTATCCGCCATTCGCCCCGCCACTACTGGTCACGCCATAGAAACAGCCGTCAGTGCCTTCGAGCAGCGATGAAGAGGGATAACCGCCGTCGGCGCCTCCGCTAAAATGATAGAGTGTGGTCAGAGTACCGCTGGAGCTAATCTGGAATATCGTACCGTATCCGCCCTCGGGATCCCCGTCTGCGGTTGTCCCGTAAAAATAACCGTCGCTGCCCTGGACAAGTCCCCATGCCGGGTTGTGGCCGTCGTTACCTCCGCTAAACAGGTGGAGGGTTGTCAGTGTCTGCCCGTTGGCTCGGTTGGGCACGCATACCAGAACTGAGGCGGCAATTACGACGAGCATTCGGAGGAGTCTCACGGCGCTTTCCCAGCTTCTCCGCAAGCCAGTAAATAACAATTCTGCAGGGAAGTCGAGGGAATTCGGTTGTCGCCGAGAAACGCGCGGGATAGATTTGCATCGAATTCCAGAAAGGATGGTCGCCATGGCGTTCACACTGCAAATCGGAGACAAGGCGCCGGATTTCAAACTGCCGGCGACGGACGGCAAAACCTATCGGCTGGCGGATTTCGCGGACGCGAAAGTCCTCGTTGTTTTCTTCACGTGCAACCACTGCCCGTATGTGACCGGGTCGGACGAGGTTACGCGCAAGACGGCGGAGAAATTCACCGCGCAGGGCGTAAAGTTCGTCGGCATCAATTCCAACAGCAAGAACACGTATCACGAGGACGATTTCCCGCACATGGTAAGCCGGATGGAGGAGAAGAAGTTCCCGTGGTTGTACCTGTATGACGAATCGCAGGACGTGGCGCGGGCGTATGGGGCATTGCGGACGCCGCATTTCTACGTGTTCAACCAGGCCCGCAAACTGGTCTACACCGGCCGCGGCGTGGACAGCCCGCGCGACACGAGCCGGATGACCATCAACGACCTGGAGAACGCGTTGCGCGATCATCTGGCGGGCAAGCCCGTATCGAAGCCTCTGACCAATCCCATCGGTTGCAACGTGAAGTGGGACGGCAAAGACGCCCATTGGATGCCCGCCGAGGCCTGCGATCTGGTTTGACCGATGCAGGTCCTCATTATCGGCGGGACGGGGCTGATCAGCCGCGGCATCGTCAAGCAACTGCTCACACGCGGCGCGGAGGTCACCGTGTTCAACCGCGCCCAGCGCGAGGACACGCTCCCGCCTGAAGTGAAACGCATCCGCGGCGATCGCAATCACTTCAACGAATACGAGCAGACCATGCTGGCGACGCGCTTCGACGTGGTCATCGATATGGTCTGCTTCGGTCCCGAGCAGGCGGCCGGCGCGGTCGGCGCATTTGGCGGACGTTGTCAGCAGTTCATCTTCTGTTCTACCGTCTGCACGTACGGCGTGAAAGTGCCGCCGGGCGTGTTGATCGATGAATCGTTCCCGCAAGAACCGATCAGCGAATACGGACGGAACAAGGTGGCTTGCGAAAAGATTCTTCGTCGGGCCCATGATGATCGTCGCTTCCAGCTAACCATCATCCGTCCCAGCCACACGTACGGTCCCGGCGCGCCGCTGATCGACAACCTCGAACCCGACGCCGTCGCCTGGGACCGCATCGAGCGCGGCCAGCCCGTGCTGTGCGCGGGCGACGGACTGGGCTTATGGCAATCCACGCACCGGGACGACGTTGGCAAACTTTTCGCCTACGCGGCGCTCAACCCCAGAGCCTATGGCCAGGAATACAACGCCACGCGCGATGAGATTGTCACGTGGCGCGATTACTATCGGCATGTCGCCGCCGCACTGGGCAAACCGGCCCGGCTCATATTCATGCCCGCCGCGTGGATCGTGGGGCACGACCCGCAACGGTTCAACCTCCTCCACGAGATCACGCAGTTCCACGGCGCGTATGATTCTTCCAAGGCCCGCCGCGACGTGCCGGAGTTCCGGTGCGAGATCGATCTCACGCGCGGCGCCGCCGGGACGTTCGCTGATATTCGCCGCCGCAACGTCTGGCGGGACAGCCGTGCTGATTCGCTCTATCAAGGGATGATCGACGAGGCGCTCGCGACCGGCGTTGAACCGGTTCCTGCATAGAAGCTGGGCGGCAACCCGGTTTCGATCAGAAACCGCGCTTCTTCAACTCGAGCAAGCACCGCAAGTCCAGATCGTCGGGACTGATCGCGCGCGGATGGAAATAGAACTCGTGAAAGCCGGGGCCGAGCTTTTCGATGGCGCGCGCCACTTCTTCGGCCTGCATGCAAAACGTCCGCCCGAGCCCCCATAACGTGTCGGTGCATCGATACGGGCAGTGTTTCCGCCACGAACTCATCCACAGCCAATCGGCGGGTACGACCCAAAGCGCGTCGCGGTTGGGCGAGAAGAACCGGGGTTTCCCGAGCCGCAGCCAGCCATTGAACGACGATCCGAGAACTTCGATGAGTGTTTGATACACAACGGGATGTGCATGGAGGTGGTGGTGTGAGTTTACGAATGCGCACGGCACTCCCGACTCGCGAACCAGATCCCATTGCGCCCGAACCTCGTCGCGCATAAACTGCCGCGCTTGACGCGACGAGCCGATGGCCCAACCCGCCCGCTTGTAGGAATTGCCCCATGGCCACGTCGCGCGCGTGACGGGTTGCGAATTGTCGAGGTGCAAATGCCAGCCCATGGGCAAGTCGGGATGGTCGCGCGCCATGCGCACGGCGTCGGCACTGCCCGGCTGGCCGACCATCAAACTGACCCCGTGCAGCACGCCGTGGAGATGAGCCTCGATGATGGCGCCGTTGGCCTCCGCGCTCATCCCAAAATCATCGGCGATAAACAGCACTTGCTTGTTGGTCATGTTCGACGTGGATGTTGCTGTGCCGCAGATTCTGCCTCAAGGGACGTGGCGAGGCAATTCCCGATCGCGGTAACGGCGCGATCCGGAGACTGGCGTCGAACGACAGTTTTGTCGGGCGCTCCTACAGATGTGCCCGCATCTTGTCGTAAATCAGTCGCGCCAGGTCGCGGTTGGCGGTGGTGTCGAATGTGCCGACGCGTATTCGGATCTCAGTAACGGTGTCGGATTGACGGGCGAGCTGAATGATAATGCGCTGGTCCTTCGCGTTGTAGGCGTTCACCACTCCCCCGGTCGCGTCCTTGACGGTTTTGTCTCGAATCAGGCGGAATTGCAGGTCCTGCATTGATGCGAGGGCGGCGTTCCACGCCCGATCCACGCTGACCTCCTGGGTGACGTGGAGTTCATTGCCCACATAGGAAACGGCCCCGGCCGCCCCGGCGGCCCCGACCGCTCCCACCACAAGCAGGGCGCATCCCTGCCCGACCACCATGCTTGCCAAAAGTACGGCGATTCCAATCCACTTGGTCGTTCTCACGCTTCGACCTCCTTGGCCCGGAAACTAGACGATTTGAAAAACGCCGTCAACACACTTTGCCAAGCGTGCCAAAGTGTCGCTTGGCTTCGTTTTGCCGGACGCTTTTTCCGTGGTTACGAAATGGCAGGAAAACCCGACGTTGGCTATTGCGATGCCGAGCGGGTTGCATTTCGCGTCGTTCGCGACTACTAGTTCCTACAGCAGCTTTGCCGGAGGATTCGTATTGTGGACCTGAGCGTCCTGACGTTGTCTCGGTTTCAGTTCGCGCTGACAATAATGTTCCACTATCTGTTCCCGCCGTTGTCGATCGGGCTCGGCGGCATTCTGGTCATCATGGAGGCGATGTACCTGGGAACGGGACGGCTGGAGTATGAGGCGATGGCGAAATTCTGGACGAAGATTTTCGCGGTCAACTTCGCCATGGGGGTCGCGTCCGGCATCGTGATGGAATTCCAGTTCGGCACGAATTGGGCGACCTACTCGCGGTACGTCGGCGACGTGTTCGGCTCGGCGCTGGCGGCGGAAGGCATCTTTGCGTTCTTTCTCGAATCGGGGTTTCTGGCGGTGCTGGTTTTCGGTTGGGACAGGGTCTCGCCGCGGATGCACTTTTTCTCGACGTGCATGGTCGCGCTGGGGGCGTTCTTCTCCTCGATCTGGATCGTCATCGCCAACTCGTGGCAGCAAACGCCGGCCGGTTTTCACATTGTGGGAGAAGGGCTCGGCGCGCGAGCGGAGATCACGGATTTCTGGGCGATGGTGTTCAGCCCGTCGAGCATGCACCGCCTGGCGCACACGGTGATCGGCGCGTACATCCTCGCGGCATTTTTCGTGATGAGCATCACGGCCTACTACATTCTGAAGGGACGACACCTCGATTTCGCGAAGAAAAGTTTCACGATCGCGCTGGTCGTGGGCGCGGTGACATCGCTGGCCGAGCCGATTTCCGGCGACTTGCAGGGAAAGAAAATCGCCCAGACACAGCCGGCGAAACTTGCGGCGATGGAAGCGGTGTTCCATACCCGCGACGGCCCGACGCCGCTGTATCTGTTTGGCCTGCCCGATCCGAAGGAGCAACAGGTCAACCTTGGCATCGCAGTCCCGGGCCTGCTGAGCTACCTGGCGTACGGCGATTTCCAGAAGCCGGTCATCGGACTCGACCGGATCCCGCAACGCGACTGGCCGCCGGTGGTGGCGACGTTTCAGGCGTTCCACATCATGGTGTGGCTGGGGACGCTGTTGGCGGCGCTGACGCTGGTGGGTGCGTATTTCCGGTGGAAGGGTACGTTGTTCGAGAAACGGTGGCTGCTGTGGGTGTTCGTGCTGGCGGTGCCGCTGCCGTACGCCGCGAACCAGTTCGGCTGGATGACGGCGGAAGTGGGTCGCCAGCCGTGGGTCGTGTATGGACTGCTGCGCACGAGCGACGCGCTATCGAAAGCCGTCGTCGCCAATCAGGTGCTCGGGTCGATCCTGATGTTCATCGTCATTTACGCGCTGCTGTTTGTGGTGTGGGTGTTCGTGCTGGACAGCAAGATCCAGCACGGCCCGGATGAGGTCGGCCCGATCACGACGAAGGCGGGGCCCGGCGGATTGTTCGGCGTTGCCGGTTTGCGGGCCGGTATTGGCGGGGCATCGTTGACCGAGACCGACAAGGAGAAGGAGAAAGAGTAACGGCTTTATGGATCTGAACATTTTGTGGTTCATACTGCTCGGGGTGCTGCTGACGGGCTACGCGATCCTCGACGGATTCGATCTCGGGGTGGGCATCCTCCATTTGTCCGTGAAGAGCGATCACGAGCGCCGCGTGCTGATGAACTCGATCGGGCCGCTCTGGGACGGCAACGAGGTGTGGCTGGTGACGTTTGGCGGGGCGCTGTTCGCGGCGTTCCCCATCGCGTACGCGACGGTATTCTCCGGGTTCTACACGGCGTTTATGTTGCTGTTGTTCGCGTTGATCTTTCGCGCTGTGTCGATGGAGTTTCGCAGCAAACACGACTCGCCGTCGTGGCGCGCCTTCTGGGACGTATCGTTCTGTCTGGCCAGCGGATTGGCCACGCTGTTGTTTGGCGTGGCGGTGGGCAACGCGATGCGGGGCATGCCGATCGGCCCCGACATGGAATACCAGGGCGGGTTCGTTGACCTGTTGCATCCCTACGCGCTGCTGGTCGGGCTGTTTGCCATCGCCACGTTCGCCATGCACGGGTCGATCTATCTGTACTTGAAAACCGAGGGCGACCTGCAGAAGCGGATTCACGAATGGATGTGGCGGACGTTTGGGGTGTTTCTCGTGTTCTATCTGTTCACGACGATCTACACGCTGGTGGACGTACCGTTGGCGATTGCGAATTTTCGGGGCCACCCTTGGGCGTGGGGCGTGGTCGTGCTCAACGTGCTGGCCATTGCCAACATCCCGCGGGCCATTTATCTGCGGCGGCCCGGCTACGCGTTCCTCTCCTCGTGCGCGACGATCGCGGCGCTGACGTTTCTGTTTGGCGTGGCGCTGTTTCCCGACCTCGTTCACTCGTCGCTCAATCCCGACTGGAGCCTGACCGTGTACAACGCGGCCTCGTCGCACAAAACGCTGCGGATCATGGCGACGATCGCGGCGCTGGGGATGCCGTTCGTGCTGGCGTACACGTCGGTTGTGTATTGGGTGTTCCGTGGTAAAGTACAATTGAGCACGCTGAGCTACTAACCGAGGAAAAATTTCATGGATACTCTCATCCACGCCGATGGCGTCAGGCTCACGCAAACCGTCAAGGACGCCATCGACGAAAAGATCGGCCATGTCGAGCAATACGCGCCGCGGGCGGTGCGGGCGCGGGTGCGGTTGCGCAAGGACAGCGCGCATCATTCCGCGCGGCAATACACGGTGCGCGTGCTCGTGGAAATCCCCGGCGCCGACCTGAGCGCAGAGGAATCCCGCGCCGACGTGATCACCGCCCTCGATATCGTTGTCGACAAAATCGAGCGGCGCCTGCGCAAGCTCAAGACCGAACGCCTCGCCCGACGCGAACGCGGCCCACGCCGCAAGCCGTGAGCGACAGCGTTGGGGAAGGCGGCCACGATCCATTGATCGCCCGAGACGCAGTCTTTTCTTCTGCCACTGGGACGATGGTTTGTGATACCGTCGCGGCGTGGTGATTCGAAATGTGATTCTGGATTGGTCTGGCACGCTCGTGGACGACCTGATGCCGGTGTTGGCAACCACGAACCATGTGTTGGAATCGTGCGGGCTGCCGGCGATGACGCGGGAGGAATTCCGCGCCCAGTTCTGTCTGCCGATTCGCAAGTTCTACGAGAACCGGCTGCCGCACGTGCCGCAGGCCCGGCTGGAGGAGATTTTTCTCGCGGAGTATCCGAAGCATCACGCCGAGATCACGCTGTTGCCGCACACGCGGGAGTTTCTGCAGTTTTGCCGGCGCCAGGGCATGGGCGTGTATGTCGCCAGCACCGTGGACGCGCATACATACGAGACGCAGATGACGCGGTTCGGGATCGGGTCGTACATCACCAAGCCGTACATCGGCATTGCGGACAAGACGTCGAAGATCCATCACATCCTCGAGGAAAACGATCTCGACCGCGACGAGACGATGTTTGTCGGCGACATGGAACACGACGTGGAGGCGGGCAAGGCCGGGGGCATCCACACGTGCGCCGTGTTGACAGGCTACAATCTCCTCGACAAACTACGGGCGATGAAGCCGGATTTGATTTGCCATCATCTCGGCGAACTGCAACAATTTTTCGCCACGCCCGAGGCTGTGCGTGGATAAGATCGTTGTTAAAGACCTGGAAGTGGACGCGCGCATTGGAGTGACCGAAGCCGAGCGGGCCGGACCGCAGCGATTGCTGATTACCGTGGAACTCGAATGCGACCTGGCCCCGGCGGGACGAACGGACCGGGAGTATTCCACCACGCCGTACGACGTGGTGGCGGAGATGATTCGCAAGACTGCCGCGGAGAGACCGCGGAAACTTGTCGAGTCTCTCGCGGCGGACATTGCCAAGGCGATTTTGTACCGCCGATTGGCGCAAGCTGTGATGGTTGAGGTGAAGAAATTCAGCGTACCGCGCAGCCGATATGTTTCCGTCCAAATCTATCGCAGCCAATAGACGGCCCGGGTGGGCCTGCTGGTGCCGGTGGCTCCCGGCGCTCGCGCTGGCGGCGGCCTTGGCGCGCGCGGATACCATTACCCTGAAGGATGGCACCGTGCTGGAGGGCGACATTACCACGCAAGACGATTCCTCGGTGTCGATCTATCTGGAATTTGCCCACGGCACCATAACGGAAACCCGACAGATCAAGAAATCGGACATCGCGCAGATTGTTCGTTCCACCGCCGAGCAACGAGCCGCCACGCAGGAGAAGCGGGACTACGATGCGCTGGGTAAGTATCAGCTGAGTTCCGAGGAAAGTTACCGACTGGATTATTACGACGACGTCATCAACAATGTCTTTCGCCGGTTCCTCAACCGCCATCCCAATTCAGCGTATGAGACGAACGTCACCGCTCTGATCACCCAGTGGCAGGCGGAGCGGAACCTGGTGGCGGCGGGATCGATGCGGTTTCACGGCCGGTGGCTGCCCGCCGCCGAGGGCCTGCGGCTCGCCAAGAATGAGCGGTGCGAGAAGTCGCTGCAAAAGGGCCGCTGGTCGATTTCCCAGGGCCAGTTCGAGTCCGCCATCCAGGAACTTCTCTTTGTTCTGACCCAGTCGGAACAGGCGGCGCAGGTTGCCCAGGCCAAGCCGCTGGTGGCCGTCGCGTTCCAGAAGGAGATCGACCAACTCGATCATCAGAAGCAGCAACTGGAGGCCGACGTCCCGTCCGCGCAGCAGCGGGTGGATCAGGCCCAGCACGCGTTCGACTCGGCGGAGGCCTCCCTGAAACAGGCGATGGGCAACCATCAGTCGTTTGCGGGGCCGGCGCCGGTCGGTTCCCGGAACCAGACGCTGGGGGGCAACAGCCAGGCCATCGTACAGAATCAGGTGTCGGTCAACGCGGCGCGCCGGACACTGGCCAATGAACAAGCGAATCTCGATCAGATGAGATATCAGTTGGAAGCCGTGACGCACAGGCTCGCAGCGGTCCGGTCACAGGCGTCCACGACAGAAGCGCGGTGGGGGATCAGCCCCCCGAGCGCCGTGGCGAACGCCGCATCGCCACCACCGACGGTCAAGACCGCCGCGCCCGACGTCCTCGTCGGCACGACGACGTGGGTGCGGAACAACTGGGTTATCATGGCGGGCGCCCTGCTGGTATTCCTGTTCGTGCTCTCGCGGATTATCAAGGGCTGAACGGGGCCTGTTCCCCGCGGGTTTCGGCCGGCGCCGTCGTTTTTGTCGTTGCGATTTCCTGGAATGAAAATGTCACGCAGAACTTCTCGACCCGGCCCGTACGCCGTGCCTAAAGTGTAGCAGTACACCCCGTTTGCGGGCCTGTCATCTATGGCCCGAGGCTGTGCCGCGTCCCGTCCGCGCGACGCTTGTTCCATGTATGCGAGTCGGAGGCAATCTGCGAAACACGGCGACGAACAGCGCTCTCGGACGAAACAACTTGTGGAAACTCGGCGGCATCGCCCTCGGCCTGCTCGTCCTCTTCTCCCATCGAACCACCACCTCCACCTCCGCCGCCGGTAGGATGCGTGGCCCTCAACGGCTGCACGTCGACGGTGCAATTCGTCACCTACTCGGAACTGAACACCAACAATGACCTGCATCTGGCAACCAACGACACGGCCTGCACCGGCCAGGGCACGAATCTATCCGGCTACTTCGGCGCGAATTTCGACGGCGCGAGCCGGTCGAACGCCGGCCCGTGGAACATCGGAGCGTATTAGTATGCCCGGAAAGGTAACCACCACCATGAAAGTACACGTAAAACACCTCGATTACAGTGGCATGGATCACCACTGTATATTAATCTATAGGGCGAGGCAAAGAGGGAGCGTCGTGAAGGCCACTTTTATCGTGTTCTTGGTCGTCTGCGGGCTGTGCCGCCCACCGTTTCAAGCCCATGCTCAGACCGTCTACGTGCCGACCTTCAATCTGAACTCCATTCTCCAAATCAACTCTGCGGGCAGTGTCACAACATTCGCCACCGCCAGCTCCGGCCTCAATTACCCTGGTGGCCTTGCATTTGACAACAGCGGCAATCTCTTCGTCGCGAATTCGGGCGGAGGCAACGGGAACAGCACCATTCAGGAGTTCACGCCCAATGGCGTTGG